>Ga0209810_1000170_pt1 | contig 191672 bp, 186 predicted proteins | sample Coa_R1_7_FD_187159 | JGI IMG/M metagenome (GOLD analysis project Ga0209810, IMG submission 187159) | Surface soil microbial communities from Centralia Pennsylvania, which are recovering from an underground coalmine fire - Coalmine... | ecosystem: Environmental > Terrestrial > Soil >... | reverse complement strand
CCTGGCCAACCGCCTCGTCGGCATCCTCCACGGCTGCCTCCGAAACGGCACCCTCTACGACGAACACCTCGCCTGGGGACACCGATCCACAGCTGCCGCTTGACGAGTTAGGGCCGTGGGATGTCTAACCGACCGCGGAGGTTGGCCTCCGCGGTCGTCCCCCTGCGGCGACCGGGGCGCTCCCGAGAGTCAGGCGAACACCATCCGCGTGATCCAGTCGGCAACGAGGGCGGGCTTGTCTTCACCCTCGATCTCGACGGTGAGGGTGTTCGTCATGTTGATGGCGTTGCCCTTGAGCTCGATGTCCTTGGTGACGCTCCGGGCTCGTATCCGCGAGTTCACCTTTACCGGGTTGATGAATCGGATCTTGTCGAACCCGTAGTTGACGCCTGCAACCATGCCGGTGAAGTTGGGCGGCGGACGGTCGTCGCCTCCTTTGAGGGATCCCTGGAGGTGCACCAGCAGAGAGAGCGTGAGGAAGCCGTGGGCGATCGTCGTGCCGAACGGCCCGGCCGCGGCCCGCTCCGGGTCGACGTGGATGAACTGGTGGTCGTGGGTGACGTCGGCAAACTGGTTGATCAAGTCCTGGGTAATCTCAAACCAGTCGCCGGTCCCGTTATCCAGGCCGACATTGTTCTTTATCGACTCGTATGCCGTCTCCGCATTGGTAGCCATGGCTTCCTTTCTAGTGGATCTGAGTCCGACGTGAGACTGCTGGCGGTCGCCCGGGACGGAGCGAGCCGCAGCTAGGCGCCATATCGGTCGAGCACGCGCTCGGCTCGGGCGAGCTGGCGGTCCACGTCGTCCGGGTGGTGGCGGATGGCCCAGTCCGTGAACTTCAGTGACATGTGGGCCACGTAGGCCCGCAGCAGGTGCGGCTCGATGAGCGGGTCAACCAGCTCCCAGATGTCCTGGCCGGCCCCGTCGAGATCGAACGCAAACGTGACCAGGTCGAAGCGGTGATCGCCTGCGCAGGCACCTTCCCAGTCGATGACACCGGTGAGGGTTCCGTCGTCGCGGGCGAGCAGGTTGCCGGTGTGCAGGTCGAGGTGGACGAGCCCGTTCGTCGGGAACCAGGAGGCGTCAGCGTCAGAACCCACCGCCTCTATGCGCTCGAGGAGGGAGGCGCTCCGTGGGCTCCAGCGCCGCATGGACGGGTGCATGGCCCACCCCTGCTCGCCCGTGGTGAGGGTGTGGATCATGAACTCACCCCAGCCGCCGCCCGAGGATGTCGGCGGGGGACCGGCGACGCCGGCGGCAGCGCTGACACACTCGACCACCCGGTCGATCATCTGTGGGGGCGCGATTCGCGCCCCATGCCCGTGGACGGACTGCCACGGTCGCCCTGGTAGGACACGCTGAGCAGCGAGCGTCCACCCGTCGACCGACTGCACGAAGGGGTACTCGGGCACGGGCACCTGTCGCGAACGCAGGGTGTCGAGAGAAGGCAGGAGGAGCCCATAACGGTCGGCGACGATTTCGTCCGGGAACCACTTGAGCACGACGGACTCGCCGTCCATCGTCGTGGCAAACCATGCGCCTTCATCGGACTCGCCGATCTCGGCGCGAGCACCGAGCTCAAAGCCCAGTTCTCGCAGCAACGCTCGATTCATGTAGCAGGGACTCCTCGTCCCGAGCCTCGGTCGGTCTGAAGGTGCGGCTCGTCCGGTCGATGCGGCGCGGACAGGGCGGCTCATTCTTGCAGCTGCCGGCCGGCTGGTTGGAGGCTGCGGCGGGCTGTGCGGAATAGGGGTTGTGCCCTTCGCATCCTCGGCCGAGCTGCTGACACTTGCCGCTGTTCCTCAGGGAGGAGGCGCTCCGCCTCGAATTGAGCGAGCGCGTACGATCGCAGCTTGCCCGTCGTCGCTGACCTCGATCTGCCCTCACTCGATCCGGCCGACCCAGACCTGCGAGGAGAGCGTTTCCACCGCGCACTGGCTGACCTGGCCGGCCAGAGCTGGCTAGCCCGCACCCCGCTGGGGGTGATCGTGTTCGACCGGACCGTCTCGTTGGAGATGCTGCGCGACCGGCGCCTGTCGTTTCCGGCGGTCGAGCTCATCGAGCTGCAGGGCATCACGGAGGGACCGGTCTACGAGCGGGTAGTCAACGGCCTCCTGGCCCAGACGGGGGAGGCGCACGGGAGGCTCAGGCGTCTCCTGACGCCGGCCTTCACTCCCGCGGCCGTCGAACGGCTGCGCCCGAGGATCCGTGGCCACGTGGAGGCGATGTGGGCCGAGGTGGCCGAGGACGGCCGGTGCGACTTCGTCACCGCTTTCGCCCGGCGTCTGCCCTCCATGGTCATCGCCGACCTGCTGGGCGTCCCCGGAGAGGACGATCGGATGGCCTCCTACTCCGAGCACCTGCAGGGCATCTTCGACCCCGCCCTCCTGGCTCAGCGCTCCGCCCTCGAGTCCGTCTACCTGGACGCCTATCGCTGGATCGAAGCGCTGGTCGAGGCCCGCCGGCGCCAGCCCGGGGATGACCTGGCCAGTGCCCTGGTCGCCGCCGAGGCGGAGGGGGAGCGGCTGACCCATGACGAGTGCGTTTCCCTCATCGCCTCGGTGATCAGCGGCGGCACCGACACCACCCAGGCGCAGATGGCCCACGGCATGAGGCTCTTCTGCCAACACCCCGACCAGTGGCAGCTGCTGGCCGAGGACCCCACCCTGGCGGCCGCCGCCGCCAACGAGGTCATCCGCTTCGAACCGATCACGCCGTTCACCGCCCGGCTGGTCCGCGACGACACGACCTACCGGGGCGTCGGCTTCCCCGCCGGCACCGTGCTGTTCCTCTGCTCGGCCGCCGCCAACCGCGATCCGGCCATCTTCACCGAGCCGGACACGTTCGACATCACCGCGGCCCGGCCGGCGGGGGCGGTCCTCACCTTTGGAAACGGCCCCCACTTCTGCCCCGGCGCCCACCTGGCCAGAGCGGAGCTCACCGAGCTCTACGGCTGTCTGGCCCCCCGGATGGGGGAGCCCGCTCTGCGGTCTGAGCCGGTCCTGGGCGCCCCCATCGGCATCTACCCGGTGGAGTCGCTGGACATCGGCTTCTCGGCTCGGAGGACGTGACACGGCCCGTCACCGCCTTGGCACGCCCCGGGTCCGCGGTCGGCCCCCCTCGGCCAACGGCGCCTCCTCCTTCCACCTCCTCTGGAGCGTGCCGACCCACGAAGAGCTGACCGAGGTGTCCGTCAGTCTCACGGTGCTCGAGCCGCCGGCCGTCCCTCGCCTGTACTTCTGGGCGCTGCAGGCCTCGTTCGGGCCCGGAGCGGGCGCTCACCTGGGACTGCAGTGGGGGGCTGACGCGCCCCGGCGGCTGCTCCACGTCAATTGGGGCGGCTACGGAAGCGGGGGCGGCGAGCTACGAGGCAGCGAATCCGTGTTCCCCAGCTCGTTCGGCAATCCCAACACCCGCGACTTCGACTGGGATCCAGGTCGCCCGTATCGTCTCACCATCACCAGCGACGACGAGGGATGGGCCGGACGGGTCGACCGAGCGCTGGTCCGCCATCTCCGGGCGCCCGGGGACGTGCTCACTTCGCCCATGGTCTGGTCGGAGGTGTTCGCCGACTGCGACCATCCCTCCGTCGCCGTGCGATGGTCGGACCCGGAGGTGGTCACCCGCTCGGGGTCCAGGCTTGCGGTCGGCGCCGTCACTGTCAGCTACCAGGACCGGCGTTCGGGGGGTTGTGACAACATCTCGTCGACTGTGGATGACCATGGCTTCGTCCAGCGGACCGCCACCCACCGGGTGACGCCACCGGGGGCGGTGCTGCAGCTGCCGACGTCCGTCAGAGATCCAGACCGCGGGGGATCCCGGTAGTGGTGACCTGCTGAACCCGCCGCCGGAGGTCGGCTGCCCGTTCCCGATCCTCCTCAGTGCGCACCGGCATGACGAAGCCAAACCGCGAGGCGTACTCCCGCTCGGCGGTGAGGAACTCCGGAAGGTCGTCGTAGCGGCAGGTCTGGGCCAGCTCGGCCACCGCCTCGAGGGGGACCGCCTCTCGCATCTCGTCCCAGCGGCCCTGTAGCGAGAGGGCATGCAGCTTGTCCCCGAGCTCCCCGAGACCATGGAGTTGGAGAACCTTGTGGTAGGTGCGGGTCGATCCGTAGAACGACAGCGCCTGGCGCATGGCCAGCATTCGCTCCTCGATCTCCCTGTCCTCGTCGTAGAGGACCAGGTAGCCGGTGGCCACGATTTCCACGTCGGACCAGGTCCGCCCGGCGGACTTCAGGCCGGCGCGGACCGACGGCAGCAGCACCTCGCGCATGTACTTGTCCGACATGATCCCGCCGTGGGGCATGATCACGTCCGCCCGCTCACCACCGACCCGGGCCATGCCGGGGCCCACCATGGCCAATCCGACCTTCGGGTAGCCCATCTCGATGGGGCCGGGGTTGAAGTTGGGTGTCATGAGCGTGTAGCGGTAGCTCTGACCGACGAAGCTCGGCTCAGTTCCGTTCTGCCACGAGTCCCAGGCGGCCCGCATCATGTCGATGTACTCGCGCATCCGCGGCGCCGGGGCCGACCACGTTCCCCCGAAGCGACGCTCGTTGTGCCCCTTGACCTGGGTGCCCAGCCCGAGGCTGAACCGGCCACCGGAGTAGTGGTGGAGGTCCCACGCCTCCATGGCGAGGACCATCGGGCTGCGGGGGAAGGCAATGGTGACCGCCGTCTGCAGCTCGATCCGCTGAGTGGTGGCCGCGGCCATGGCCATGGTGACGATCGAGTCGTGGGCCAGCTCCCCGCACGAGACGATGTCGTAGCCCTCGTCCTCGGCCCGCTTCGCCGCCTCGCCGGCCGCCTTGGGCCATCCGCCGATCCCGGCCATGAGCCTCATGGCAACCGAACCTATCCAACCCCCGCGGTTTCTGTCGGTGAGTCCAATCGGGTTGGTGCCGCCCCCGTGAAGCCCTGAGAGCCAGCCAGGGCCGTCGGTATACTCCCGGCCGCTGGAGTCGAGGGCCGTGCGGCCCCGTGCCTCCGGCGGGGGGACGGATGCCCGACGCTGGCGCGGATACCGGGAGGTTCGACCCGGCCATCTTCGCCGACCCGGCTCACGCCGCCGATCCCCAGCCCGGCTACAAGCAGGCTCGCGACGCCGGCCCCGCCGTGCCCGGCCTGTTCGGAGGGGTCCAGCTGGTCCGCAAGAGCGCGGTGGATTTCGCCCTCCGCCATCCTGACCTCTTCTCCTCGGCCATGGAGGCGGTCGACCTCGGTCAGACCTATCCCCTCATACCGTTGCAGGTGGACCCGCCTGAGCACGTCAAGTACCGACGTCTCCTCGACCCAGTCTTCGCCCCCCAACGCATGGCTCGCCTCGAGCCGGACGTCATCGATCTCGTCAACCAGCGCATCGACGGCTTCATCCACCGGGGTGAGTGCGACTTCGCCGCCGAGTTCGCCGTGCCCCTGCCGTCGCTGGTCTTCCTCCGCCTGTTGGGCGTGCCGTCCTCCGACCTCGAGCTGTTCCTGTCCTTGAAGGACGGGATCGTCCGCCCCCAGGGATCGACGATGGAGGAGATCACCAACAGCCAGCGACTAACCGCCCAGCGCATCGACGCCTACTTCCGCCAGATCCTCGACGACCGCCGGGCCGCTCGACGCGACGACCTTCTCAGCTGGCTCATCGAGGCCGAGATAGGCGGGGACCGGCTGAGCGAAGAGGAGATCCTCGGCATCTGCTTCCTTCTGCTGCTCGCCGGCCTCGACACCGTCACCGACGCACTGGAGTGCTCCCTCGCCTACCTGGCCTCCCACCCGGACCAGCAGCGGCTCCTGAGAGACAAGCCGGAGGTGATCCCCACGGCCGTGGAGGAGCTGCTTCGCCACGAGACCCCGGTGGCCAGCGTGGGGCGGGTGGCCGCCCGCGACGTCGATGTGGAGGGCTGCCCCATCGCCAAGGGCACCAAGGTCGGCATCTGCCTGGGGGCGGCCAACACCGACGAGCGAGCGCTCCCGGACGCCGGACAGGTCGATCTCACCCGGGCCCCCAACCGTCATCTCGCCTTCGGCGGGGGCGTCCACCGCTGCCTCGGCTCGCACCTCGCCCGCATGGAGCTGAGGGTGAGCCTGGTTGAGTGGCACCGGCGCATCGGCGAGTACCGCATCGCACCCGGGGCCCAGCTGACCTGGAGCCCGGCCCTGCGCCAGGTCGACCGCCTGCCGCTCCTGTTCGAGGCGAACTGAGCGCTGTCCCGGCGGCGACCGCCCCGACCGACGCGGGCTACCGACCGGCCAGGTAGATTCTGGTGGTGATCCGGGTCGGGGATGTCGTGGAGGACTTCGAGCTGCCCGACCAGTCCGGCAAGCCCCGGCGGCTGACCGAGCTGGCCCAGCAGGGCCCGGTGGTCCTCTTCTTCTACCCGGCGGCCATGACCCCGGGGTGCACCAGGGAGAGCTGTCATTTCCGCGATCTGGCTGCCGAGTTCGGCGAGCTGGGCGCCTCCCGGGTCGGCATCAGCCGCGACCCGGTGGAGAAGCAGGCCCAGTTCTCGGAGAAGTACGGCTTCGACTACCCGCTGCTGTCGGACCCCGACCGTAAGGTGGCCAAGCGCTTCGGCGTCACCGAGGGCTTCAAGTTGGGCCCGGTCAAACGGACGACATTCGTGATCGACCGCGACCTGCGGGTCGTGGAGATCATCAAGTCCGAGCTCAACATGAACGCTCACGCCGATAAGGCCCTGAGCACCCTGCGACGCATCGGCGCCTGACCGGTCCCGCGGCTCGGAGGTCGACCGACCGCCGTCGTCGGGCCGGCCCGCCGGTCGGTCGAGTGAGATCCGAGGGGGCCGGGTATCGGCGGTCAGGACCAGGAGGAGAAGCATGGCTCTGGATCGTTGGCCGGTGCTGCGTCAGCTTCGAGGTGAGGACCGGCTGGGCCGGGGCGCCGCCGTCAAGTCCGAGCGCTCGGAGGGGCTGACCCCCCGAACGAGCTCGGCCGACGAAGTGGTCAAGTCAATCTGTCCCTACTGCGCCGTCGGCTGCGCCCAGAACGTGTACGTGAAAGATGGCCGGGTCGTGCACATCGAGGGCGACCCGGACTCGCCGGTCAGCCGGGGCCGGCTCTGCCCGAAGGGATCGGCCAGCCTGCAGCTGACGACGGGCGAGGCCCGGCTCCACAAGGTCCTGTACCGCCGGCCTCACGGGACCGACTGGGAGGAGCTCGAGCTCGACCGGGCCATGGACATGGTCGCCGACCGCGTCCTCAAGACCAGGAGCGAGACCTTCGAGTGGGAAGACGGCGAGGGAGCCCGGCTGCGCCGGACCCTGGGGATCGCCAGCCTGGGCGGCGCCACGCTGGACAACGAAGAGAACTACCTGATGAAGAAGCTGTACACGGCCCTCGGGGCCATACAGATCGAGAACCAGGCCCGCATCTGACACTCCTCCACCGTTCCCAGTTTGGGGACATCGTTCGGCCGGGGCGGAGCCACCACCTTCCAGCAGGACCTCCAGAACTCCGACTGCATCGTCATCGAAGGCTCCAATATGGCCGAGTGCCACCCGGTGGGGTTCCAGTGGGTCATGGAGGCCAAGGCCCGGGGGGCGACGGTCATCCACGTCGACCCTCGCTACACCCGAACCAGCGCCCTCGCTGACGTCCACGTTCCGTTGCGGGCCGGCACGGACATCGCCTTCCTCGGGGGCATCATCAACTACGTCTTCGAGCACGAGAAGTACTTCCGTGAGTATCTCGTCTCGTACACCAACGCCACCACCATCATCAACGATCGGTACCTCGACACCGAGGACCTCGACGGCGTCTTCTCGGGCCTCGACCGTGAGAACCGCACCTACGACTTCCACACCTGGCAGTACGAGGGCATGGAGGTGCAGGCCGCCTCCGGCCAGCGCGACGAGCAGTACCAGGACCGCGCCGGCGGGGGAGGAACGGTCCGCCACGCCGCCCGGGGCGAGTCGCACGGGTCCGGTGGCGCCGCCATCAGCGGAGACCCCGAGCACGACCCGGAGATGCTCCACACCAGGTGCGTGTTCCAGGTGGTGAAGCGCCACTTCGCCCGCTACACACCGGCGGTGGTGGAGGAGATCTGTGGCGTCCCCCAGGACCTGTTCCTGAAGGTCTGTGAGGCGGTCACCTCCAATTCGGGGCGAGACCGCACGACCGCTTTCGTCTACGCCGTCGGGTGGACCCAGCACACGGTGGGGGTGCAGTACATCCGGACCGCGGCCATCCTGCAGCTCCTGCTGGGCAACATCGGCCGGCCGGGTGGAGGGATCATGGCTCTCCGGGGCCACGCCAGCATCCAGGGGTCCACGGACATCCCCACCTTGTTCAACCTGCTGCCGGGCTACATCCCGATGCCTCACGCCCACGAGCACGAGTCGCTCGATGCCTTCATCGAGGCCGACGCGCCGGACAAGGGCTACTGGGGCAACATGAGGGCCTACACCGTCAGTCTGCTCAAGGCCTGGTGGGGAGCATCGGCCACCGACGAGAATGACTTCTGCTTCGACTACCTGCCCCGCCTGACGGGCAGTCACAGCACCTATGAGACGGTGCTGGCCCAGATGGACGGCTCCTGCAAGGGCTACTTCATCGTGGGCGAGAACCCGGCGGTGGGTTCGGCCAACGCCAGGATGCAGCGACTGGGTATGGCCAAGCTCGACTGGCTGGTCGTGCGCGACTTCTCCCTGATCGAGTCGGCCACGTGGTGGAAGGACGGGCCGGAGATCGAGAGCGGCGAGCTGCGCACCGAGGACATCCCCACCGAGGTCTTCTTCTTCCCGGCCGCGGCCCACACCGAGAAGAACGGCAGCTTCACCAACACCCAGCGGATGCTGCAGTGGCATTTCATGGCCCACGAGCCCGAGGGCGCCGCCCGCAGCGACCTGTGGTTCTACTACCACCTCGGTCGGATCATCCGGCAGAAGCTGGCCGGCTCCGCCGATCCCATGGATCGGCCGGTGCTCGATCTGACCTGGGACTACCCGACCGAGGGGTCGATCGAGGAGCCGAGCGCCGAGGCGGTGCTGGCCGAGATCAACGGTTGGGACCCCGAGGGGCGCCCCCTCGCGTCCTACCAGCAGCTGAAGGACGACGGGTCGACCTCCTGTGGGTGCTGGATCTACTGCGGCGTCTACGCCGACGGGGTCAACCAGGCCGCCCGGCGCAAGCCCTGGCATGAGCAGAACTGGGTGGCGAACGAGTGGGGCTGGGCCTGGCCCGCCAACCGGCGCATCCTCTACAACCGGGCCTCGGCCGACCCGGACGGCAAGCCGTGGAGCGAACGCAAGGCCCTGGTGTGGTGGGACGAGGAGAAGGCAGAGTGGGCGGGCCACGACATCGCCGACTTCTCTTCGACCAAGCCACCCGGGTACCGGCCCCCCGAGGGGGCGACCGCCGAGGACGCGATCTCCGGCACCGACCCGTTCGTGATGCAGCCCGACGGCAAGGGTTGGCTGTTCGTGCCTTCGGGCCTGACCGACGGGCCGTTGCCGACCCACTACGAGCCCCAGGACTCGCCGTTCCGCAACCCCCTGTACCGCCAGCAGCGCAACCCGGTCCGCCAGGTCTTCAAGCGCAAGGAGAATCGTTACCACCCCGACCCGGAGTCGCCGGGCTCGGACGTCTTCCCATACGTCGTGACCACCTACCGGCTGACCGAGCACCACACGGCCGGAGGCATGACCAGGTGGCTGCCCTACCTGTCCGAGCTCCAGCCGGAGTTCTTCTGCGAGGTCTCCCCGGAGCTGGCGGCCGAGCGAGGGCTGGAGCATATGGGTTGGGCCACGGTGGTCACCGCCCGCAACGTCATCGAGGCCCGGGTCATGGTGACCGAGAGGATGACCCCGTTGACGGTGCAGGGCCGCACCGTGCACCAGATCGGTCTGCCGTACCACTGGGGCCCGAACGGGTACTCGACCGGAGACGCGGCCAACGAGCTGGTCGGCCTCAGCCTCGACCCCAACGTCCACATCCAGGAGGCGAAGGCCTTCACCGCCGACATCCGCCCCGGTCGCCGCCCCCGTGGGCCCGGCCGGGGCGCCCTGGTCGAGGAGTACCAGCGCCGGGCCGGTATCGGCGAGGAGACGGGGATGGCGATATGACCTTGACGGAGCTGCTGAGGACCGCCGGCGGCGACCCGGCGACGAATGCCGGCTACCGCGACCACCCACCCCGGATGGGCTTTTTCACCGACACGTCGGTTTGCATCGGCTGCAAGGCGTGCGAGGTGGCCTGCAAGGAGTGGAACCACGTGCCCGAGGACGGCCTGGAGCTCACCGGCATGTCCTACGACAACACCCAGGGGCTGGGGGCGGACACCTGGCGGCACGTGGCCTTCATCGAGCAGCGAAAGCAGCTCGGGAGCCAGGAGCCGGGCGTCTTCCACGACGGGCGGAACGGGAGCACGGCCGGCGGGTCGAGCCAGCTGCGCTGGCTGATGGCCTCGGACGTGTGCAAGCACTGCACCGAGGCCGCCTGTCTCGACGTGTGCCCCACCGGGTCTCTGTTCCGCACCGAGTTCGGGACGGTCGTGGTCCAGGAGGACATCTGCAACGGGTGCGGCTATTGCATCCCGGCCTGCCCCTACGGGGTGATCGACCAGCGCAAGGGCGACGGCCGGGCCTGGAAGTGCACCCTGTGCTACGACCGGCTGTCGGTGGGGATGGAGCCGGCCTGCGCCCAGGCGTGCCCGACGGACTCCATCCAGTTCGGCGTGCTCGACGAGCTGCGCCAGCGGGCGGCCGCCCGGGTGGGCCAGCTGCGCGATGCCGGGGTCGCCGACGCCCGCCTCTACGGCCACGACCCCGACGATGGAGTCGGCGGGGACGGGGCGTTCTTCCTACTGCTCGACGAGCCCGAGGTGTACGGCCTGCCGCCTGATCCCGTGGTGACCACCCGTGACCTTCCGGCCATGTGGCGCCACGCCGCCATCGCCGCCGCCAGCCTGGCCGCTGGTGTGGCCGCCACGTTCCTGGGCCGGCGTCCATGACCCCGCCCGAGGTGACCCGCCAAGGCGTGGCCAACCCGAGGCCCGGGCGTCAGGCGCCGACGGGCGGGCGCCGGGGCGGAGCCGAGGCCGCCATGGTCCCCGAGGCGACCTTCGACTCCTATTACGGCAAGCCGGTGATCAACCAGCCGGTGTGGGAGAGCCCGGACATCCCCGGCTACTTCTACTTCGGCGGGCTGGCCGGGGCGTCGTCGGTGATGGCGGCGGCGGCCGAGGCCAGCCGCCGGCCCCGGCTGGCCCGAGCGTCCAAGCTGGCCGCCGCCGGCGGGCTGGGGTTGTCTCTGCTGGGGTTGATCCACGACCTCGGGCGTCCGGAGCGGTTCCTCAACATGCTCAGGGTCTTCAAGCCGACGTCGCCCATGAGCGTCGGCTCGTGGCTGCTCAGCATCTACGGCCCCCTGGCCGTGGCGGCGGCCGGCAGCGAGGTCACCGGCTGGTTCCCCCGGGCCGGCACGGCCGCGGCGTTCGGTGCCGCTCTTGTCGGGCCGGCGGTGGCGTCCTACACCGGCGTCCTGGTGGCCGACACGGCCGTCCCCGCCTGGCACGAGGGCCACCGCGAGATGCCCTACGTGTTCGTCAGCTCGGCGGCGGTGGCCGCCGCCGGCGCCGGGCTCCTCTCCGCTCCTGTGGCGGAGAACGCTCCGGCCCGCCGCATGGCGGCCATCGGGGTGGCCGGCGAGCTGGCCGGCTCCGCCCTGATGGAGAGGAGGATGGGCCTGGTCGCCGAGCCCTACCGGCGAGGCAAGGCCGGGGCCCTGGTGCGGGCCGGGCAGGGCCTCGCGGTGGTCGGGGCGGCCGGCGCCGCCCTCGCCGGCCGACGAAGCCGGCTGGCGGCGGCGCTGTCGGGGCTCGCCCTCATGGTCGGATCGGCCTGCACCAAGTGGGGGATCTTCGAAGCGGGGCTGGCCTCGGCCCGAGACCCCCGCTACACGGTGGTGCCCCAACGCCAGCGAGCGGGGACGGTGGGCGAGCACAGGACAGGCCAGCCACCGCCCGGTTGACGCCGTCGTTTGTCGCCCAGCCCAGCGGGTAAGCGTCGGGCATGGAGGCCTCACGCAAGGTAGCGGTTGTCACCGGCGCGTCGGCGGGGGTCGGCCGGGCCTGCGCCATCCGCTTCGCCGAGGAAGGCTTCGACGTCGGGTTGGTCGCCCGGGGAGAGGCGGGTTTGGAAGGGGCGGCCAAGGAGGTGGAGGCCGCCGGCGGCCGAGCGCTGTGCCTGCCCACCGACGTCAGCCGGTTCGACGAGGTGGACCGGGCCGGGTCTCGGGTGGAGGAGGAGCTCGGTCCCATCGACGTCTGGGTGAACAACGCCATGACCACCGCCTTCGCCCCCTTCTGGGAGATGGAGCCCGACGAGTTCCGCCGGGCGGTGGAGGTGACCTTCCTGGGTCAGGTGTGGGGTACCCGGGCGGCCCTCGACCGGATGCGCCCCCGCGACCGGGGGACGATCGTCAACGTGGGATCGGCCCTGGCCTTTCTCGGCATCCCGCTGCAGTCGGCGTACTGCTCGTCGAAGTTCGCCGCCCGCGGCTTCTTCGAGTCGGTGCGGGCCGAGCTGATCCACGAGGGCAGCCACATCCGCATGTCCATGGTCCACCTGCCGGCGGTCAACACCACCCAGTTCGACTGGTGCAAGAGCGTGTTCGACAAGCATCCTCAGCCGGTCCCCCCGATCTACCAGCCCGAGGTTCCCGCCAAGTTCATCGTCGAGGCGGCCCTCGACGGCAGGAGGGCGAAGGTGGTGGGCTCCTGGAACAAGCTGCTGGTGGCGGCGTCCAAGGTCATGCCCGCCGTCGGCAACCAGTACGCGGCGATCGGGGCGTGGGAGACCCAGCTGTCCGACCGACCCGCCGGCCCCGACCGCCCGGTCAACCTCTGGGAGCCGGTCGACTCCTCCTCGGACCACGGCTACCACGGCATCTTCGACGACAAGGCGGGGGGCTTCCTCGACCCTCAGTTCCTCCGCAGCCTGCCCCAGACGGCCCAGAAGTTCGTGCGGGCGTTGGGGATGACCGCACGCGAGAAGGCCAACCGCATCTCTGGCCGCTCAGCGTCGGGTCAGGAGCACAACCTCTCGAACAGCCGCTCGTAGCGGTCGACCATGGTCTCGGCCGAGTAGTGCTCGGCCACGTGGTCGCGACAGCGCTGCGGCGAGAGCCGGTCGAGGTGGGCGAGGGCCTCGGCCATCTCCTCCACGGTGTCGCGTAGATATCCGGTCTCGCCGTCAATCACCAGCTCGCGGGCTGCTCCCAGCGGTCGGGTGACAACGGGGGTGCCACAGGCCATGGCCTCGGTCATCACCAGACCGAACGGTTCCTCCCACTGGATCGGGAAGACCATGGCCCGGGCCCGCGAGACGATGTCGGCCACCTGTTCGTGGGGCAGCTCCTCCAGCACCTCTTCCTCGCCAGTGAGGAAGGGGGCCACCCGTTCGTCCCAGTAGGCGCGCTCGGTCGACTCGGCCCGCTTGACCACCATGACGAGACGCATGCCGGCTCGTCGGGCGACCTCCACCGCCTGCTCCGGTCCCTTCTCCGGGTTCGACCGGCCGACGAAGACGACGAAGTCCTCCTTGTCGGAGCGGAACGGGTGGGTGTCGAGCGCCGTCCCGTTGGGGATCACCGCCTCGTAGTCGACGGCCGGATTGAGCGACTTCTGGGTCTCGCTGATCGCCACCAGGTGCACCCGCCGATGAACGCGGCTGTAGTAGCGGCGGGACGGCTCGGTCCACGGGCCGTGGAGGGTGTGCACCACCCGGTGTCGATCCAAGGCGACCGCCAGCGCCGTCCCCTGCAGGGTGTGGTCGTGGACGATGTCGAACTCGCGCTCGCCGAGATAGACGTCGAGGACGTGGCTCAGTGCCAGGAACTCGTCGCCGATGTGCTCCGGCCCCGGGGCGGCGGCCAGGGGCGAGCGCAGCTCGCCGCCGGTCTCCGAGTCGCTGCTGGCGAAGAGGATGACTTCGTGGCCCCGTTGGCCCAGCCCCTCGGCGAGGGCAGCAATGACCTGTTCGATGCCCCCGTATCCCTTCGGCGGAACCGCCAGGAAGGGGGGTGCAACCAGGGCGATCCGCATTGGTTCTTCCTGCCCTCCCGGGTCCCGGGCCGAACCACGCCCCCCCTCAGGGGTCGTGGCCGGGCTCCAGGTCCTTGACGGCTTGGTAGCCGAGCTGCCCCGGCCAGCGGTCGGCGGCGTGGTCCTCCACCGGTTCTAGCAGGAATCCGGTGTGGTCGCCGTCGAACCGCTTCTCCAGCACCCGCCCGACGAACCAGCGACCGCAATCCTCGAGCACCGGCACGCCCCCGGCTGCGGGCCGCCACCGGCACCGGTGGAACTTGTCCGCGTCGTCGCCCGTAACCGCCCCGAACAGCTCGGCCAGCGGACGGTCCGCGGCTGAGAGCCAGTGGACGCCGAGGTGGGAGCACCGCAGGGCGATGTCGTGGGTGTGGTTGGCCTGCGAGATCCACACCGACACCCGCGGGGGGTGAATGCTGCACTGGGAGGCGAAGCCGACCAGGCACCCGCTGGGCTGACCCTCGAGACAGCAGGTGACCACGGTCATCGGGTAGTCGAGGTCGGCGACCACCGCGCCAAATTCACTGGTCACCACTTGGTATTGCCCGACCCGGCGGCGGATCAAGCGTCCGGTGACGATCAGGCCCGCAGCGCTGCCACCAAGCCCAACCCCCCGGCGGCCAGGCTCGCGGCCAGATTGGCGAAAGTGAAGGAGGCGGACACGGCGGGCGACCCTTCCTCGGCCAGCCGCACCGTCTCCCACGCCGCCGTGCTCCACGTGGTCATGCCGCCGCAGAACCCGGTGCCGATGACGGCCTGGGCCCCGCTCGACCCGGCATGACGCAGGACCACGCCGGCCACCACGCCGAGGATGAACGAGCCGATGACGTTCACCGTCAGGGTGCCGAACGGGAACAACCCCGATGCCCGGTCCTGGACCCAGCCGTCCAGGAGGTAGCGCGACACCGCCCCGGCCGCCCCGGCCAGCCCGACCGCTAGCGCCAGAGCCAACCGGCCCTCCGCCGGTCGAAGGCCCGGGCGGTGAGGATCCCGGTCCAGGCCACGGCCACCCCGGCGAAGACCGTCATGCCGACATAGGCCGCCGCCGTCGCCCCGTGCCCTCCACGAACGAGCAGGTCCGACTCGACGGCCAGGCTGGACATCGTCGTCCAGGCGCCCAGCACGCCGACACAGAGGAAGGGCCGGAGGTAGCGGGCCGGGCGCACCCGCTCGAGCAGGACGGTGAGGATGAAGCCGAGCAGGAAGGCGCCCGAGGTGTTGATGGCGAAGGTCGCCCACGGGAGATGGCCCGGGGCCGGCTTCCAGGCCAGCTCGAGGCCGTAGCGCCCGAGGGTGCCGAGGAACCCGCCGACGGCGATGGCGCCCAGGACGTCGTGCTGGCGGGCCCGGCGGACATGGGCGACGGGCCGGTGGGTGAGCGCCGGCTCGGCCGGATCGTCGGGGGCGAGGTCAGGGTCGACGGGCAGGCGCTCGTCGTGGTGCTCCCAACGGTGTCGGCGTGGCTCCATATCTGCTCCTGAACGGTCTCCAGTGGCAGACGCCATCAGCCGACACGGCGGTTCCGGGGGGCGTCATCCCCTCGGGGGCCCAGGATAGGCCAGCAACTGGATCGTCCCGCCCCCGGAGTTCGGCTGGAATGGATGGCCGTGGTGCGCCTCGTGTACCCCCCGGACCTTCCGGTCAGCGAGCACAAGGACGAGATCTTGGCCGCCGTGCGCGACCACCAGGTCGTGGTCCTGGCCGGGGAGACGGGATCGGGCAAGACGACCCAGCTGCCGAAGATCTGCCTGGAGCTGGGGCGCGGGGTGAACGCCGTCATCGGGCACACCCAACCCCGCCGCTTGGCGGCCCGGACGGTCGCCGAACGTCTGGCCGAGGAGCTGGACGAGCCCCTCGGAGGTCTCGTCGGATACCGGGTGCGGTTCACGGACGTGGTGGGGGAGGCCACGAGGGTCCAGGTGATGACCGACGGGATCCTCCTGGCCGAGATCCAACGCGACCGACTCCTGCGTCGTTACGACACCCTGATCATCGACGAGGCCCACGAGCGCAGCCTCAACATCGACTTCCTCCTCGGGTACGTGAAGACCCTGCTCGGCCGCCGCCCGGATCTCAAGGTGATCATCACCTCGGCGACCATCGACACCGAACGCTTCTCTCGCCATTTCGACGCGCCGGTAGTGGAGGTCTCCGGGCGCAGCTACCCGGTTGAGGTCCGCTACCGCCCCTTCGGCGACGACCCGGAGCGGGCCGTCGATCAGGTGCAGGCGATCGGCGACGCCGTCGTCGAGGCGGCCGGTGAAGGTCCGGGCGACGTGCTCGTCTTCCTCAGCGGCGAGCGCGAGATCCGCGACACCGCCGAGGCCTTGCGTGACCTCGCCCTGCCCGACACCGAGATCCTGCCTCTCTATGCACGGCTTTCAGCGGCCGAGCAGCACCGGGTCTTCCGTCCTCACTCCGGCCGGCGGGTGGTGCTGGCCACCAACGTGGCCGAGACGTCTCTCACCGTGCCCGGGGTCCGTTACGTGATCGACGCCGGCACGGCCCGGATCTCGCGCTACAGCCGGCGCACCAAGGTTCAGCGGCTACCCATCGAGCCGGTTTCGCGGGCGTCGGCCGATCAGCGGGCCGGCCGGTGCGGACGGATCGGCCCCGGTGTGTGCATCCGCCTGTACTCCGAGGAGGACTACCTCGGGCGACCGGAGTTCACCGAGCCGGAGATCCTGCGGACCAACCTGGCGTCGGTCATCCTGCAGATGGCGGCCGTCGGCCTGGGCGACATGAGTGGCTTCCCGTTCGTCGACCCCCCCGACGCCCGGGCGGTGAAGGACGGCATCGCCCTGCTGGAGGAGTTGGGCGCCTTCGAGCGGAGCGGGCACCACCGACGCCTGAGCCCGCGGGGCCGCCGCCTGGCCCAGCTCCCCCTCGACCCGAGGTTGGCCCGCATGGTGCTCGAAGCGGAGGCCAACGGCTGTCTGAGAGAGGTCACCGTCATCGCCGCCGCCCTGTCCATCCTCGACCCCAGGGAGCGCCCGGCCGGCCAGGAGCAGGCCGCCGACGCCGCTCACGCCCGCTTCGCCACCGGCGACTCGGACCTTCTCAGCTATCTGCGCCTGTGGGAGTACCTGCAGGAACGCCAGGCGGAGATGACCTCCAGCCAGTTCCGCAAGCTGTGCCGCTCCGAGTATCTCAACTACCTGCGGGTGCGCGAGTGGCAGGACGTGTGCGGCCAGCTTCGCTTCGCCACCCGGGGCCTCGGACTGCGTCCCAACCGCCAGGCGGGAGCGCCGTACCGGATCCACCTGTCGCTTCTTGCCGGCCTCCTCTCCCACGTAGGCATGTGGGACCCGGCTCGCCGCGAGTACCGCGGCGCCCGCAACGCCCGGTTCGCCATCGCCCGCAGCTCGGTCCTGCACCAGCGCTCGGCCCGCTGGGTGATGGCCGCCGAGCTGGTCGAGACCAACCGGATGTGGGCCCGCAACGCCGCCCGCATCCGACCGGAGTGGGCCGAGAAGGCCGGCGACCACCTGGTGAAGCGGACCCACAGCCAGCCGTTCTGGGACTCGGCCCGGGGGGCGGCCATGGTGGACGAGCGCGTGACCCTGTACGGCCTTCCGCTGGTGGCGGGTCGGCCCGTCGCCCTGTCTCGGACCGACCCGGATACGGCCAGGCAGATGTTCGTTCAGCACGCCCTGGTCGAGGGGGAGTGGGCGGGTGACCACGAGTTCCAGCGGCACAACGACAAGCTCCTCGAGGAGCTGCGCCAGCTGGAGGACCGGGCCCGCCGGCGCGACCTGGTCGTGGGCGACGACGTCATCTTCGCCCTGTACGACGAGCGCGTCCCCTCTGAGGTGGTGTCGGCGAGGACATTCGAGCGCTGGTGGGCCCGGGCCCGCCGCGACCGGCCCGACCTGTTGACGTTTCCTGCCGAGGCGCTGATCTCGCCCGGTGCCGCGGGCGTGGACCTGGGCGCCTTCCCCGATTCCTGGCGTCAGGGCGATCTGGTGCTGCCCCTCGTCTACGAGTTCGACCCCGGCTCGGACCACGACGGGGTGACGGTCGAGGTGCCGGTGGCCCAGCTCAACCAGGTGCAGCCGAGCGGGTTCGACTGGCAGGTCCCCGGTTTCCGCGAGGAGCTGGTGACGGCCCTGATCCGGCTGTTGCCCAAGCCGGTCCGACGTCACCTCGTGCCTGCCGCTGACCACGCCCGGGCCTTCCTGGAGCGGACGGGGCCGCCCGACGGCCCCCTCGAGGAGGCCCTTCGTGGCGAGCTCGGGAGGATGGCAGGCGTGGAGGTCCCCGCCGCCGGCTGGGGGCGAGACCGCCTGCCCCCCCACCTGGTCGTGCACTTCCGGGTGACCGACGAGGGCGGGCGGGTGCTGTCCGAGGGCGACGATCTCGAGGAGCTGAAGTGCCGGCTGCAGGGGAGGATGAGCGACGCCCTCGCCGGTGCCACCTCCATCCCCCGGCTGTCCGGCCGGACCGAGTGGGAGTTCGGCACCATCCCGCCGGTGGTCGAGACCGCCGTGTCCGGACTACCGGTGCGGGCCTACCCGGCGCTGGTCGACGAGGGCGCCACCGTCGGGCTCGAGCTCCTGCCCAGCCCCGAGGAGCAGTCTGGGTCGATGTGGGTGGCGACCCGCCGGCTGCTGCTGCTGGCCGTCCCCGCCGCCCCGGCCCAGGTCGAGCGAGGCCTGGCCAACCGGGCCCGCCTGGCCCTGGCGCGGGCGCCGGGCGGAAGCACGCAGGCCCTCGCCGACTGCCTCGAGTGTGCCGCCGACCGGATCCTCTCGGAGCACGGCGGGCCGGCATGGGAGGAGGCGGGCTTCGACGCCTTGCGGGCGGCGGCCCGGCGTCATCTCGGGTCGTACGGCCTGGCCGTGGCCCAGCTGGTGGCCGACGCCCTGGAGACGGCCGCCGCCATCCGTGAACGGGCCGACTCCCTGCGGGCCGCCGTCCTGCGCCCGGCGGCCCAGGACATCCACCGGCAGCTCGATTCCCTGCTGGCGCCGGGGTTCGCCACCCGCCTGGGCTGGGAGCGCCTCGGCCATCTGCGCCGGTATCTCGCCGCCGTCGAGCGCCGGCTGGACAAGCTCCCCGAGAGCCCCCAGCGCGACCGTCAGCGGATGGAGACTGTCGGGCGACTGGAGACCGCACTTGCCGGGGTTGCCGGGGACTCGCGGGCGACGGAGATTCGCTGGTTGATCGAGGAGCTGCGCGTGAGCCTGTGGGCCCAGACCCTGGGTACGCCGGAGCCGGTGAGCGAGTCGCGCATCCGCCGGGCCATCGCAGGACTGCGCCGCTGACCGGGTCCGGCCGCCAGAATGGCGCCATGGGTGGCGAAGTCGAGGAGCTGGCCCGCCGCTGGTCCGATCAGCTGGCCGAGTGGGCGATCCCCGCTGACATCCTCGAGCGGGCGCCGGAGTCGCCGTGGGGCTTCCCCACCGCCGTGTTCGCCCAGGCGGCCCGGGACGCCATGGAGGAGGAGACGCCTAGCCCGTCGCGGCGACGGGCGCTTGAGGCGCTGGGCGGGGGCGGCACCGTGGTCGACGTGGGAGTGGGCGCCGGGGCGGCCAGCCTGCCCCTGTGCCCCCCGGCGACCCACGTCGTCGGCGTGGACGACAGCGAGGCCATGCTCGGAGCCTTCGCCGACGGCGCCGCCCAGCGCGGCGTCGCCCACGACGAGGTGCGGGGCCGCTGGCCTGACGTCGGCCCCGCGGTGGCCTCCGGTGACGTGGTCGTGTGCCACCACGTGGTCTACAACGTCGCCGACCTCGTCCCGTTCGTGGACGCTCTTCACTCGCACGCCCGGCGGCGGGTGGTGCTGGAGCTGACGGCCGAGCATCCGCAGGCCGAGCTCAACCCGCTGTGGCTGGCCATCCACGGCGTCGAGCGACCCACAGGGCCGACCGCCGCCGACGCCGAGGCGCTGCTGCGGGCCATGGGGCTGCCGGTGGTCGTCGAGCGGTTCCGGCGGCCCACCCTCTGGAACCACCAGCACCGGGCCCACCGGGTGGAATTCGCCCGGCGCCGCCTGTGCGTGGGGCCCGAGCATGACGCCGCCATCGAGCAGATGCTGCCGGAGGGGGACCGACAGCTGGTCGCACTGTGGTGGGACCGCTGAGCGCTACGTTGGCGCCAATGATGGCAAGACCCAGGCCGGAGGGTGTCCTGCGGGCGGTGGGGCGCTTCCTCACCGACCCCCGCACCGTTGGCGTCGCCCAGGCCGCTCCCCGCACCGTCGCTTTCATGGCCCGCAACTGGTCCGCCGGTCGGGCCGAGCCCGCTGACTCCGAGGAGGAAGGGGCGCGCTTCGGATCGTCGGTCGGCCTGGCCGCCCAGGTGCTGCTGGACGAGGTGCTGATCTCCGCCATGCGCAACCCGCGGCTCTTCCCGCACGGGGACGACTACCGGCGGGCCGGCGACGACGTGCGGGCCGCTCTCGCCATCTGGAGGCGCGAGGGCTGGCTGGACGACCCCGAATCGTTCCACGCCGAGCCGACGGCCCCGGCGGACTGGGCGGTCACCCACCACCGGTCGTTCGACCAGTTCTACGAGCACCTCACGTTCCCCAGCGCCTATCGGCCCCGCCCCGGAGAGCCGGGCGGTACCCGGTGGACGTCGCACGAGCCGAACCGGACCGCCCACGCCTACGTGGTCCGTCACCGCCGCCCGGGGCGGCCGTGGCTGGTGTGCATCCACGGGTTCGGAATGGGGCGGGCGGCCATGGACCTGCGGGCGTTCCGGGCTTCCGCCCTGCACCGGATGGGGATCAACCTGCTCCTTCCCGTGCTGCCGATGCACGGCCCCCGCCAGGACCCCGGCGCCCAGGTCGGTGAGGGCTTCATGTCCATCGACCTCATCGACGCCGTGCACGGCATGGCCCAGGCCGCTCTCGACATCCGCACCGCCGTCCAGTGGATCCGGGCCACAGAGGGTGACGTCCCCGTCGGCGTCTACGGGATCTCCCTCGGCGGGTGCGTCACCGCCCTGGTCGCGTCGCTCGAGAGGGAGCTGGCCTGCGCCATCGCCGGCATCCCCGCCACCGACCTGCCCGGCCTCTACCGCCGCCACGCCCCCCCGGGCGTCCGACGCCGGGCCCTGCAGGCCGGGGCCCTCGGGCCAGAGGCGGACGCCGTCTACTCGGTCGTGTCCCCGCTGGCCCTGACACCCAAGCCTCCGCGGGACCGGCGCTACGTGTTCGCCGGGGTCGGCGACCGCATGTCCACCTCCGGTCAGGCCCGCCGGCTCTGGGAGCACTGGGAACGCCCGAAGATGGCCTGGTACCCCGGCGGGCACCTCGGCTTCTTCTGGCAGGGAGCGGTCACGTCCTTCGTCACCGACGCCCTCGTCGAGTCGGGGCTGGCTACCGGGTCGCTTTCGCCCGCTCAGTGAGCTCGTCGAGGGCTCCGGCGGTGCAGTCGGCGAGCTCCCAAAGGTCGGGCACCAGCTCGCGGCAGGCGACGAAGCCGAACCCCACCGAGTCCTGGTAGCTCAGCACTGTCACGTTGAGGCCCATCCCGTCGAAGATGGGGCCGAGCGGGTAGAGGGCGACCAGCTTTCCTCCGGCGAAGTAGAGGGGGATCGGCGGCCCCGGCACGTTCGACACGAGGAAGTTCATGGCCGGCGGATGACGGTCGGCCAGTTCCATGCTCGAGTACAGGCGGATGGCCAGGCCGAGCAGCCGGGGGCTGGTGAACTCGGTCCAGTTGGTGAGCACGTCGGCCCCGAGGGCGCGGAACTCCTCCTTGGCCCCCTTGGTCCGGTCGTGGATGCGGCGCAGCCGCTCGACGGGGTCGTCCACGTCCGTCGCCAGCGACACGAACATGGCCGAGATGAAGTTGGCGCCGAAGCCGCCGGCGGCGTCGTCGTCGCCGCGGGTCGACACCGGCACCCCCGCGATCAGGGGGCGGTCGGGCAGGGCGTCACGATCCTCCAGCCAGCGACGGACGGCGCCGGCGCACAGGGCCAGGATCACGTCGTTGACCGTGGTGCCGAAGGCGTCCTTGACGGCCCGCACGTCCGCCAGCGGCACCGAAGAGAAGGCGATGCGGCGGTGCGGGGTGATCGGGGCGTTGAACGGCGTTGCCGGGGCGGTGAACGGTGTCGCCATCCGGGCCGAGTCGGAGCGCAACCGGCGTCGGACCAGTTCGAAACCGGCCCTGGCCGTGTCGGCCACCGCCCGGGGCAGGATCAGCGGCTGGCGGGCCCGTGACGCCAGGCCGTGGGCCAGCAGCTCCAGGTCCGAAGGGATGCGCTCCGGGGTCGGCAGCTCGCCCGCCGGCTCGGGCAGGCGAGGCTCGAGGTCGAACAGGTGCATCATCAGGTTGGCGCCCGACACCCCGTCGATCGTCGAGTGGTGCATCTTGGCCACCAGCCCCACGTGGCCGTGCTCGAGTCCCTCGACGAACCACATCTCCCACAGCGGGCGGCCGCGGTCCAGGGGGATGCCGGCGATCTGCTCGGTCAGCTCGGCCAGCTGGCGGGGGCCGCCCGGTGACGGCAGGGCGACCCGGTGGAGGTGGGCCTCGAGGTCGAAGTCGGGGTCCTCGACCCACACCGGGTGGGCCAGGTCGAAAGGGACTCGGACCAGCTTGCGGGTGAAGGCGGGTGAGAGCCCCAGCCGGCTCCGCATGAACTCGCGCATGCCCTCGTAGGAGTAGCCGCCCGGCATGGTGGACGGGTCGAAGACGAGCACGCCGGTCATGTGCAGCTGGTTGCTCGGCGTCTCGGCGTAGAGAAAGGTGGCGTCCAGACCGTTCAGGCGTTCCATCGGCCCATTCTCGCCCATCCTCCCGGCGTCAGGAGGCGGGACCGAGGTCGGCCAGGACCCGCATGGCGGCGTTGCGGCCGTTCAGGCCGATGACGCTCCCGCCGGGGTGGGTGGCGGCGCCACACAGGTAGAGCCCCGCCACGGGGGTGCCAGGCGAGAAGCGACGGTCCCACATCTGGTCGGGCAGGCACTCGCCCTGAAAGATGTGCCCGCCCGTCAGCCCGATCCGTTCCTCGACGTCGGCCGGCCCCAGCACCTGACGGTGGACGATGACGTCGGACACGTCGGGGCAGAACCGGGCGATCTCGGCGATGGCCCCGTCGGCTGCCTCCTCGCGCCGCGCCGCCCACTCGTCCCCGGCGAGGGCCGGAACGTACTGGGCGAACACGCTCATGGTGTGGCCGCCCGGAGGCGCCACCGTGGGGTCATAGGCAGTCTGGAAGTACAGCTCGCACCAACGGGGGGTGGGCACGCCCGCCCGAGCCTGCTCGTAGGCCTCCTGGGTGGCGTCGATGCCCCGGCTGATGGTGACCATCGCCCGGTGCGGCCGCACCCCGGCGCCGGCGGGGAAGGCCGGAAGGCGCGAGAGGGCGCAGTTGATCTTCAGCACCGGGCTGTCCGACCTCCAGTCGGAGACCCGCTGGGCGAAGGCGTCGGGCACCCCGTACTGGCAGAGTCGGATGGTCCGCTTGGGGTCGGCGTTGGACACCACCGCTCGGCAGCGCACCCGCTCACCGCCCTCCAGCTGCACCCCTTCGCCGGGAAGCACGGCGGCCACCTCGACGCCGCTGGCGACCACGGCGCCGGCCTCCAGGGCCGCGTCGGCCAGGGCGAAGGACACCCGTCCCACCCCGCCCTCGACGAAGCCCCAGGCGCCGGCCTGGCCGTCGATCGATCCCGAGGCGTGCATCAGGTGGACGGCGGCGGTGCCTGGGTCCCGCGGTCCGGCGAAGGTGCCGATGATGCCCTGCCCGTGCAGGGCGGTGCGCAGCCGCTCGTCGCTGACATGTCGTTCGACGACCTCGGCGATGGAGGCATGGAAGAGGACCTCGAGCGCCTCGGCGTCGCCAGCGACGAGCTCCTCGAGCTCGGCCCGGTCGGGCGCCTCGCCCAGCCAGGCGTCGCGCCGGCCCCGGCGGAGCTGGTGGGCGACCCGGCGAAACAACGCGCCGTAGGCGAGGTAGCCGTCCACGTCGGCGGGGGCCAGCTCGGCCACCGCCGCCGCGCTCTTGGCCTCGTCGTCCCACAGGGCGATGGAGGTGCCGTCGTCGAACGGGCACCAGAGGTGGGGGTCGACGAGGTGGACGCGATAACCGCGCCGGCGCAAGCCGAGCTCCTCCACCACCCGGGGGTCGAGCAACCCCACCAGATAGGCGCAGGGGCTGATCAACCAGGCCGGATCGGAGAAGGGCTGCTCCAGGGTGCAGGCTCCGCCCAGCTGCGGGCGGCGCTCGAGGACCAGCACGCTCAGGCCCCCGCCGGCCAGGTAGGCGGCCGCGGTCAGCCCGTTGTGGCCTCCGCCGACCACGACGACGTCCCATTGCCGGGCGGCCAGCTCGGACATCGGGGCGGGCAGTCCGACCCGGCCGAGGGCGTCGGCGACGCTCGTCACCCCGGGCGGGGCAGCAGGCGGTCGGAGATGATGCGCAGCTGGATCTCGGACGTGCCTTCGAAGATCTTGGTCAGGCGGGCGTCGCGCCAGTGTCGCTCGACGGCGAAGTCCGTGGTGTAGCCGGCACCCCCGTGGATCTGGAGGGCCTCGCTCGTCACCCGCTCGGACATCTCGCTGGCCAGGTACTTCACCATCGACGCCTGGGCGTCCACGGCCACGCCGGCGTCGGCGTCCGCCGCCACCTGGTACATGAGGGCCCGACACGCCTCGATCTCCGCCGCCATGGAGGCGATCTTGAACCGGATGGCCTGGAAGTCGGAGATGGGCCGGTCGAACTGGCGGCGCTGCTGGGCGTAGGCGACGGCGTCTTCGAGCCCGGCCCGGGCCAGGCCGATGCTGCGGGCCGCGGTGTGGACCCGGGCCACGGACAGGCCCCGGGTCACGTTGCGGAAGCCGGCCCGGTCGTCACCCTCCGCCTGGCGTCCCAGCAGGTTCTCCGCCGGCAGGCGGAAGTCGTCGAAGGACAGCTCCCAGGTCTTCCAGCCGTGGTAGCCGATCTTGCGGACCGGGTTGCCGGAGATCCCTGCGGGGAAGCTGCCCGGCTCTTTCGGGATGAAGAAGTTGCGGATGCCCGAGTAGCGGTTGGCCGGGTCGTAGGGGGTGGTGCGCGCCACCAGCACGATGAAGTTCGCCTGGTCGGCGAAAGTGCACCACATCTTCTGGCCGTTGATGACGTACTCGTCGCCCTGGAGCTCGGCCCGGCACCGGATCGATGCCACGTCGGAGCCGGCGTCCGGCTCCGACAGGGCGAAGGCTCCGAGCAGCTCCCCTTTGGCCATCAGGGGCAGCAGGCGCCGGCGTTGGTCCTGGCTGAAGCCGCCCCCGAGCCCGTTGCCCCGGGCGATGATGCTGGCGCAGCTCATCCAGGCCCGGGCCAGCTCCTCGGTCACCAGGCAGTACTCGAACAGGCCGAGCCCGAGACCCCCGTACTCCTCGGGGATCAGGATGCCGAAGAAGCCCATCTCGCCCATGGCCCGCCGCAGCTCGAGCGGTATCTCGCCCTGGACGGGGTCGAGCTCGTTGGCCACGGGGAGGACCTCGCGCATGGCGAAGTCCCGCGCCAGGTCCCGTATCGCCGTGCGATCCTCGGTGCGGTAGGGGGTGGGGATAGAAGCCGGCGGCACCGGCAGGAGGTCCATCGGCGGGCCACTATAGGTAGGTGCCCCCGCCGACCGGCCCGCCGTTACCATCCGGCGGGGGAAGGGGGAGCGGTGGAAGCTGAGGCCAGCGGGGAGCCCGTCGCCCCGCCGCCCACCGAGATGCGGCGGTCCTCGCGTGACGCCGCCGCCCTGGCCGGGCGGCTGGAGCGCTGGCTGGCCGGGCGGCTGCCCTCCGGCGCCGATCCGTCGGTCCCCGAGGTCGAGTCCACCTCGGCCAACGGGATGTCGAGCGACACGGTGCTGTTCCGGGCCGCCTGGACGGAGGGCGGCGGTCGCCGCCAGGCCGATCTGGTGGCCCGGCTGGCCCCCGACCCGGGCGACGTTCCCGTCTTCCCGTCCTATGACATGGGTCGCCAGTTCGACACGATCCGGCTGGTGTCGGAGCTCACCAGCGTGCCGGTGCCCACTCCCCGCTGGTGTGAGGCGGATCCGTCCTACCTCGGAGCTGCCTTCTTCGTCATGGACCGCGTCGAAGGTGACGTGCCCCCCGACGTCATGCCCTACAACTTCGGCGACAGCTGGCTCTACCACGCCTCACCGGACGAGCAACGGCGTCTGCAGGACTCCACCGTGGGGGTTCTCGCCCAGCTCCACTCGATCGACGGTGCCGAGCGGCGGTTCCCGTTCTTGGACTTCGGCGGGAACGGCTCGTACCTGCGCCGTCACGTCGACCACACCCACGCCTGGTACCGGTTCGCGGCCGACGACGGAGTCCGCTCCCCACTGGTGGAGCGGGGCTTCGCCTGGCTGGAGGAGCACTGGCCGTCGGACGAGGGCGCCCCCGTCCTCAGCTGGGGTGACGCCCGCATCGGCAACGTCATGTACCGCGACTTCGAGCCGGCCGCCGTGCTCGACTGGGAGATGGCCGGGCTCGGCCCCCGCGAGCTCGACCTGGCTTGGATGGTCTACGCCCACCACGTTTTCGAGGACATGGCCCAGCGGTTCGGGCTGGGGGGCATGCCCGACTTTCTCCGCCTCGAGGACGCGGCCGGCACCTACGAGTCGCTCACCGGCTCCACCCCCCGCCATCTCGACTTCTATCAGGCTTACGCCTCGGTGCAGTGGGGCATCGTCTTCCTTCGCACCGGGTGCCGGCAGGTTCGCTTCGGCGAGCGGGAGATGCCCGACGACGTCGACGACCTCCTCCATCACCGGCCGGCGCTGGAGCGGATCCTGTCCTGAGCGAGTGGCGGGGATACGGTGCCGGCTGATGCCCGTGCCCCTCGATGAGTTCCCCGTCCACCAGGTGCCGTTGTCGATGGGCCAGGTGGGCAGCAGCGATCGCAACTTCTACGACCGCTGCTACTTCAACGCCCACGATCGCGGTCAGGGGACGTTCCTCGTCACCGGGCTCGGCGTCTATCCCAACCTGGGGGTGATCGACGCCTACGCCGTGGTGCGCCGCCAGGACCGCCAGCACGTGGTGCGCTGCTCCGGCTCGCTGGGCGACGACCGAATGCGCCAGGAGGTCGGGCCCTACCGCATCGAGGTGCTGGAGCCGCTCCGGCGGATCCGGCTGGTGTGCGACGCCGCCGCTCACGGCATCGCCTTCGACCTGGTGTGGGAGGGCTCGTTTCCTCCACTCGATGAGCCTCGCCACATCATGAGGGTGGGGCCCCGGACCATCCTCGACGGCTGCCGCTTCGCCCAGGTGGGCACCTGGACGGGAACGCTGCAGGTCGATGGAGAAGAGGCGGCGGTGGCCGACTGGGTGGGCACCCGCGACCGGTCCTGGGGTATCCGTCCGGTGGGCGAGCCGGAGCCGCCGGGGCGGGCCGGCGACGAGCCGCGGGAGGGTTTCTGGTGGCTGTACGTGCCGCTCCGCTTCGATGACCATGCCCTGGTGCTGATCCTGCAGGAAGACCCGGACGGCTACCGGACGCTCAACGAGGCAGCCCGGATATTCCCGGACGGGCGGGTCGAGCAGCTCGGCTGGCCCGAGGTGGACATCTCCTACCGTCCCGGCACCCGGATGCCCGAGACGGCGACCATCGCCATCGGCCGGGGGACGGGCCCCCGCATCGAGGTGTCGCTGCGCACGTACCAGGCGGTCGTGCTCCACGTGGGCGCCGGCTACGGCGGCGACCCCGACTGGTCCCACGGTCAGTGGAAGGGACCGGCGTGGATCGAGGGTGCGACCTACGACCTGTCGGACCCGACCGTGGCCGGCCGGGTGCCCTTCGGGGTGATCGACCATGTGGCCAGAGCGGAGTGCGAAGGGGCGGAGGGCTGGGGCCTGTTCGAGCACGCCAGCCTCGGCCGCCACGACCCCACCGGCTTCGCCGACTGGGCGTCAGTCGCCCCCTAGAGCTCAGGCGATCTCTCGGAGGAACCCGCCAATGATCTCGGCGTAGCGGCCGGGGCGGAGGCGGAGCTCGGCCATGCTCGACACCACCTCGAGGCGGGCGCCGGGCACGGCGTCGGCCACGGTCCGGGCGTCGTCCACCGGGTGCATGGGGTCGTGGCGGTGGGCGATCACGAGGGTCGGGACGGCGCCGGCGGCCAGCGCCGCCGGTCCGGAGCGGACGTCGTCCTGGTTGTCCATGAGGCCCCGCAGCATGGCCGACCCGGCCGCCGGCTCCAGCGACAGGAGGTCGGCGGCGGCCGCCACCTCGGGCTGGCGGAGCCGGCGCAGGCGCCCGGAGGCGGCGGCTACCGGACGCATGGATTCGCCCAGCCCGCCGAGCAGGCGCGACAGGGGCCGGAACACCCGCTCGGCGGTGGGCCGGCCGGCATCGAGCACTGGCATCTCGACGATCGCTCCCGCCAGTCGTCCTGGATGGCAGGCGGCGAAGGCCAGGGTCACGTCGGCTCCAAGTGACAGGCCCCCGACCACGGCCTGCTCGACCTCCAGGACGTCGAGCAGCCGGGCCACGTCGGACGCCATGAGCCGCCACGAGTAGGAGCCGACGTCGGCCGGCCGGCTCGAGCGCCCGTGGCCCCGCAGGTCGAGAAGGAGGAAGCGGTGGGACGGGAGCCGGTCGGCCAGGCGCTCGAACAGCCGGCGGGAGAAGAACAGCCCGTGGAGCATCACGACCGGCAGACCGCCGGGCTGGCCGCGCTCGGCGTACCAGAGCTTCACGTCCCCGTTGGCGATCTCCGGCATGGCGCTCATCATGCCCGGCGTCGCCGCCGCCCCGACACCTGCTGTCTAGCCTGGGGTCAGGAGAGGGGCGGCAGGAGGTACGGCGAGGTGTGGCTGTCGTGGGACATGGCGTCACTCCTGGCCGCCGGGTTGGCCGCCTTCGGGTGGGTGACCCGCCGGCGGGGTCAGCGGTGGCGGCTGGTTTCCGACGTCGCCGTGGAAGCCTCGCTGGTGGCGGTGCTCTACTCGATCTGGCAGCTGATCGGCACGTTCACCGACCGGCGGGTTACCGGGGCCGAGCAGCACGGCCTGTGGGTATGGAATCTCGAACGGGCGATGCACCTGCCGAGCGAGCTTTCCGCCCAGCGCCAGCTGCTGCCCCACCCGCTGCTCGTGCAAGCGGCCAACGGGTTCTACGCCATCGTCCACGTGCCCGCCCTCGGGGTCTTCCTCGTCTGGCTTTTCCTTCGTCACCGCGACCGCTACCCGGCCTGGCGCAACGTGCTGGCTGTGCTCACGTTCGGGTGCTTCGTCGCCCATCTGGTGCCGGTGGCGCCCCCTCGCCTGATCCACGGGCTCGGTTTCGTCGACACCGGCGCCCTCTACCATCAGTCGGTCTACGGGCCCATGGGCACCGGCATCTCCGACCAGCTCTCGGCCATGCCCTCGGTGCACCTGGCCTGGGCCTGCCTGATCGCTCTGGCCACCATCCAGGCGGGCACCAGCCGGTGGCGGTGGGCGGTGGTCCTCCACCCCCTGGCGACTCTGTATGTCGTCACCGTCACCGGGAACCACTTCATCCTGGACGGGGTGGCGGCCGCGGTGGTCCTCGGCCTGTCCGTCGTCCTGGTCCGGCTTCCGTCGCTGCTGAGGCCGGCGCCGGCTCAGGCCTCCCCGTCGCTGGCCGCCGGAACCGTCGCCAGCCGCCCGGCCCGGTAGTCCTCGAAGGCCTGGACGATCTCTTGGCGGGTGTTCATGACGAACGGCCCCGACCACGCCACCGGCTCGCCGATCGGCCGGCCGCCGAGCAGCAGCACCTCGAGGTGTGACGAGGGGCCGTCGGGCGCGCTGGCGGCGTCGATGACGAGGGTGTCGCCCTCCCGTTCAAAGACCACCAGCTGGCCGGTCCGCACCGGCGCCCCTTCGGGGCCGGCCACCCCTCGGCCGGCGAGGACGTAGGCGAGGGCGTTGAACCCCGGTGTCCAGGGCACCACCAGCCGGGCACCGGGCGGCAGGGTGGCGTGGGCCATCGTCATCGGCGTGTAGGTGGCGCCGGGGCCCGGCTGGTCGCTGAGTTGGCCGGCGATGACCCGGACGAGCGCTGCCCCGTCGTGGCTCCCCAGCAGACCGACCCGGTCCGCCCGCAGGTCCTGGTAGCGGGGAGGGACCCATTTCTGGGCGCGGGGGAGGTTGACCCACAGCTGCACTCCGTGGAAGAGGCCGCCGCTGGCCACCAGGGCCTCGGGGGGCCGCTCGATGTGCTGGATGCCGGCGCCGGCGGTCATCCACTGGGTGTCCCCGTTGGTGATGAGGCCACCGCCGCCATTGGAGTCCTGATGCTCGAAGGTTCCGTCGATTATGTACGTGACGGTCTCAAAGCCGCGGTGCGGGTGCCAGGGCGTTCCTTTGGGCTCTCCGGGGGCGTATTCGACCTCTCCCATCTGGTCCATGTGGACGAAGGGGTCGAGGTCTCGCAGGTCGACGCCGGCGAAGGCCCGCCGGACGGGGAACCCCTCGCCCTCCAAGCCCTCGGGGGCGGTGGTGACCGAGCGCACCCGGCGGGGGACGGCCAGGGCCGGGACCGCGAGTCGGGGTAGCAGGGACGGGTCTTCGACGGTTATGGCCGGCACGGGCGCACCTCCAGGGTCGCGCCCACCTCAACATCGTTGACGACGCAACTGTTCCGGCAGGGGCGGGGTCGGTCGGTCAGGCGGCCCGGGGGTTGGACCGGCGCACCCGCTCCTCGGCGCAGCCGCACCGGCCGGCCAGATCCTGGCAGCGACTCGACGAGCCGTGGGAGGCGGGGCCCAGGTCGCAGTCGTCGTCCGTGCAGGACCACGTCCCGTCGGCGTGCTCGACCAGGGTGGAGTGGCAGTGGTCGAGCCCGTCGACGCAGTCGGGGCATCCGGCGCTGGTGGCACGACGCTTGCTCATGCCCACCAGTGTGGGCTGACCCTGTAACAGTGGGGTGGATCCCGGGTGGAATGCACCCGGCGCCGGGCCGGGGCGGCGGTCGCTCCGGCCAGAAGGGAGAGAAGTGCCCGACCACGTCTACCGAGTCACCGAGGTCGTCGGATCGTCGGCCGACAGCCTCGACCGGGCCATCCGCAATGGTGTTGCCCGGGCGGGGCGGACCCTGCGCAACCTGGACTGGTTCGAGGTGACCGAGATCCGCGGTCACATCGAAAGCGGCGAGGTGGGCCATTTCCAGGTGACCATGAAGGTCGGGTTCCGCCTGGACGACGCCGATTGACGCCGGCCCGCTCAGGACACTCGCTCGACCCGCACCCGCCAGATCGGTGACCCCGGTTGGAGCACGTCCCAGTGGAAGGCCTCGGAGTGGTCCATGGCCAGCCGGGCTCGCAGCGTCCTCGGGTCCTGGTCCGACACCAGGGTGAACGACTCCCCGGGGGCGAGCGCCAGGAAGCGCTCGACGACGGTGTCCTCGCGCCGGCCGGGCGGGACGGCCCGCACGTCCAGTACTCCTCCGCCCTGGTCCTCCACTGGTCACCCTCCGGTTCGACGGTCGCACCACGCTAGGCCCGAGGGCATGGCAGTGGCTGACGGGGAAAAGTTGGATAATTGCCGGCATGGAGGGTGAGGGGCCGAGCACGTCCCGTCCGGAGCCGCCCGGCCGACCACCGCCGACTTCGGCCGACCACCTGCGACTGCTGGTCGACAGCCTGGTCAACTACGGGATCATCACCACCGACCCTGACGGCCGGGTGCTGAGCTGGAACGCCGGCGCCGAGAGATGCACCGGTCACCGGGCCGACGAGGTGGGGGGCCGGCATGTCTCCTTGGTGTACCCGGAGGACGAGGTCCGGTCCGGTCGCCCCGACCAGCAGCTCGCCGTGGCCGTGGCCGAGGGCCACGTGGCCTCGGAGGGCTGGCGGGTGCGCAAGGACGGTCGAGCGTTCTGGGCGAGCGAGGTGATCACCGCCCTGCGGGGGCCTGACGGCCGCTTGCGCGGCTTCGGTGTGGTTCTCGGCGATCTGACCGATCGACGCCGGGCCGAGCAGCTCCTGCAGGAGAACGAGGAGCGGCTGCGGCTCTACGTCGACAGCGTCACGGACTACGCCATGTTCATCCTCGACCCCGAGGGGCGGGTGGCGAGCTGGAACCCGGGGGCGGAGCGGCTCAAGGGTTACCGGGCCGACGAGATCATCGGTCGCCACTTCTCGACCTTCTATCCCGAGGAGGACATCCGCTCTGGCAAGCCCCGCCGCGAGCTGGAGGTGGCCGCCGCCCGGGGCCGGGTCGAGGACGAGGGCTGGCGGATCCGCAAGGACGGGTCAAGATTCTGGGCCAACGTGGTGATCTCGGCCCTGCGCACCCCCACCGGCGAGCTGCGCGGGTTCGGCAAGGTGACCAGAGATCTCACCGAGCGCAAGCGGGCCGAGGACGCCCTCAAGGGGGCACTCCAGCGCGAGCGCGAGACCGCCGCCCGCCTGCGCGAGCTCGACCAGATGAAGAACGAGTTCGTGGCCATCGTCGCCCACGACCTCCGCTCGCCGCTGGCGGTGATCAGCGGGTTCACCGACCTCCTCCTCGAGGGGGAGCTGGAACCCGACCAGCAGCGCGAGGCCCTCCGGGCCATCGGCCGCAGCGTCCCGTCGCTGGTGGCGCTGGTCGACGACGTGCTCGAGGTGGCTCGCATCGAATCCGGGGAGATGCACTACGAGCGGGCCCAATGCAATGTCCGCGAGATCGTCGAGGGGGCCGTTCAGGACAATCGCCCGGCCGGACGGCCGGGCGACATCGTCGTGAGCGTCGAGGACGACCTACCGATGGCCTTCGCCGATCCCCGCCGCGTCTGGCAGGTCGTGTCGAACCTGCTGTCCAACGCCATCAAGTTCTCGCCGCCCGAAGCGGTCATCGACGTGCAGGTGCGGTCCGAGCCGGGCGCCATCCTCGTGTCGGTCGTTGATCGGGGTGACGGAATCGCCCCCGAGCACCTGCCCAAGCTGTTCGAGCGGTTCTCTCGCCTGCCCCGCCCGGCGGGGGAGATGAACCGAGGAAGTGGGCTCGGTCTCTACATCTCGAGATCGCTGGTCGAAGCCCAAGGTGGACGCATCTGGGCCGAGAGCGTCGTGGGTGAGGGCAGCACCTTCAGCTTCACCATCCCAAACTCCGAGGAGTGAGCGGGCGTCTCACCTGCGCAGGTTGGTGCGCACCTCGCGGAACGGCACGTCGGAGTCGACGGACGGCTCGCGGGGCAGTCCGAGGGCCCGCTCCCCGATGATGTTGCGCTGGATCTGATCGGTCCCTCCGGCGATCGAGCCGGCCGGCACCGACGTGATGATCTCGGCGATGACCCCCTCGGCCGGCGAGTCCGGTCCGGTGAGCATGGCGTGGGCCCCGGTCATGGCGGCGTGGGCGGCCGCCGAGCGGCGGGCGATCTCGCTTCCGGCCAGCTTGGCGACCGAGCCCTCCGGGCCGGGCTGGCCGCCGCGGGCCCGGGCGGCGCGGGAGCGCTCCACCGTCCAGCGGGCGGCCCGCTCGAGGGACAACGCCGCCGTCACCGCCTGGCGATGGACGGCCGACGCTCCGGTCGCCACCGCCCGGCTGGTGAGGAGGTCGGGCCGACCCGCTCGCTGCGGGTACCACTCGTAGGTCTTGGCGTACTCGGCCGCCTCGGCGGCCGCCTCTTGCGCCGTCCTGCCCCTCACCCCGGCGGGCACGGCGGCCAGGCGGGCGACCGGCAGCCCCCGCTCGTGGGCCAGGGTGGTCAGAGCCACGCCCCACCCGCCGTTGACGTCGCCCACGATGTTGGCGTGGGGAACCCGGGCGTCAGTCAGAAAGACCTCGTTGAACGACGCCCGCCCGTTCATCTGGCGTAGCGGTCTCACCTCGACGCCCGCCTGGTCCATCGAGAAGGCGAAGTAGGTGATCCCGCGGTGCTTGGGGGCGTCCCAGTCCGTCCGGGCCAGCAGCATCCCGTAGGCCGCCTGGTGGGCCCCGGTGGTCCAGACCTTCTGGCCGTTGACCACCCACTCATCGCCGTCGCGCACGGCCCGGGTGGTGAGCCCGGCCAGATCGGAGCCGTTGCCCGGCTCGCTGAACAGCTGGCACCACTTGTCCTCGCCCGTGAGGATGCGCCGGAGCAGGCGCCGGCGGAGCTCGTCGGAGGCGTGGGCGAGCAGAGTGGGGGCCGCCAGCGCCATGCCGGCGCCCGTGGCCGGACCCACCGCCCCGACAGCGGCGAACTCCTCGGCCACCACGGCCGCCTCCTCGCCGTCCAGGCCCCTCCCGTAGCAGTCAGACGGCCAGCTCGGACAACCCCAACCCGAGTCGGCCAGCCTCGACCGCCAGTCGGCGAGGGGCAGGTCGGGGTCCCAGTTGGCCTCCAGCCAACCGCGCACCTCGGCGCGCACCTTGCTGACGCTCATCGGGACGGATCCGGTCGGATGCCGTGAGAGTAGGCGCCCACCGCCTCGCTCCGGGCGGTCAGCGCTGGGCCGTGAGCACCCGACGGTCGCGCCACGTGTCGAGGGCGTCGGCCCAGGCCAGCAGGCCGTCGAAGCAGCCGGAGGCGTCCCCGCCCTCGGCCGCGATCTCCTCCAGCCGGGTGGCGATGACCGCGTCGGCCTGGCGGAGGGTGCGCTTCCCCTTGGAGGTGAGCAGGTGGGTGACCTTGCGCCGGTCGTCGGGGTCGTCTCCTCGCTGCACAAGACCGCGGGCAATGAGGCCGTCCACCAGGGCGGTGACGCTCGGTCGGCTCACCGACAGGTTGCCGGCCAGCACCGACGCCGCCGCCGAGCCCCGCGATAAGAGGGCCAGCACCCGGTACTGGGGCAGGGATAGGTCCATCTCGCCCAGTGCCACCTCGACCTGCTTGGCCAGGCGGGCCGCCGCTCGCGCCGCCCGGGCCGCCCGGTCGACCCCCACGCTCGGGCCGCCACCCGCCTCACCACTTGTAGCTGTCACTTGCCCTCCACGGCCGCGGCCACCCCCAGCTCGCCGGGCCCGCTCGGCACCGACATGGTTCGAGACACGAATAATACGGTCGGTTGACATTATCGTGGCCCGGGGACACCATTGTCGCCCGCCGGGGGCCCGCCGGGGCGCCTCCAGGTAGTGGGGGGAATGTGAGTTACGACCCAGCCGAGCTGAGGGGAAAGGCGGCCATAGTCGGGGTGGCCGACGCCGCGTCCCCCAGCGGCGAGCTCGAAACCTACGGCCGGGCCCTCGAAGCGGCCATGGTGATGGAGGCGCTGGCCGACGCCGGCCTCAGCCTTTCCGACGTGGACGGGGTGCTGAACGCCGGAGATTCGATGGGCCTCGCCGAGTACCTCGGCATCCGGCCCCGGTACACCGACAGCACCTCGGTCGGCGGGTCGAGCTTCGAGGTCCACATCGAGCACGCGGTGGCCGCCGTGGCCGCCGGCCTGTGCGAGGTGGCGGTCACCGTGTACGCCCAGACGCCCCGGGGCGACCGGCGGCGTCCGGCGGCGGGGGGTCCCTGGCGCCGGCCGGGCGCCATGCTCGAGTGGGAGGCGCCCTACGGGCTGCTCATGCCGATGGGCGCCTACGCCCTGGCGGCCAGCCGCCACATGGGCGTGTACGGCACCACCCCCGAGCAGCTGGCCCAGATCGCGGTGTCGACCCGCCAGTGGGCGGCCATGAACCCCCGGGCCCGCTACCGCGACCCGTTGACGGTCGCCGACGTGCTGGCCTCGCCCTATGTGGCCGAGCCGCTCCACCTCCTCGACTGCTGCCTCGTGACCGACGGCGCCGGCGCCGTCGTCGTCACCAGGGCGGACCGGGCCCGCGACCTGGCCAAGCCGCCGGCCTACGTGCTCGGGGTCGGCTCCTGTCACGACCACGCCATGATCAGCGAGATGCCCGACCTCACCACCACGGCGGCGGCGGTATCGGGTCCGGCGGCGTTCTCCATGGCCGGGGTGAAGCCGGGCGACGTCGACCTGCTGATGGCCTACGACTCGTTCACCATCACCGTGCTGCTGTTGCTGGAGGATCTCGGCTTCTGCCCGAAGGGGGAGGGTGGACGCTTCGTGGAGGACGGGAAGCTGGGGCCGGGTGGAGCCCTGCCCACCAACACCAACGGCGGGGGGCTCTCCTACACCCACCCAGGCATGTACGGCATCTTCCTGCTGGTCGAAGCGGTGCGCCAGCTGAGAGGAGAGGCCGGCGACCGCCAGGTGGACGGGGTTGACGTGGCCGTGGCCCACGGGAGCGGGGGAGTGCTCTCCTCCATGTCCACCGTCGTCCTCGGTGGGGAGGGGGCCCGATGACAGCCAGGTTGGAACCTCCGGTGTCCCCCGAGGCCGCACCTTTCTGGGACGCCACCCGACAGCGCCAACTGATGCTCCAGTGGTGTCGGGCCTGTGACCTGCCGGTCCACCACCCCCGGGTGCTGTGCCCCCGCTGCGGCGGCACGGACCTCGACTGGCGCGAGGCCGCCGGCCGGGGACGGGTCCACGCCTTCACCGTGCTGCACCGCCCGGGGAACCCGACCATGGCCGAGCGGGTGCCCTACGTGGTCGCCCTGATCGACCTCGAGGAGGGAGCGAGGATGATGAGCAACGTCGTGGGCTGTGAGCCCGGCCGGGTAGCCGTGGGCATGCCGGTGCGGGTGGGCTGGGAGGATCTGCCCGACGGCCGTGCCCTTCCCGTGTTCGAGCCGGCCGGGGAGGCCGCCGGTGACTGACACCGCCGAGCGCACCGCCAGCATCCTGTCGGCCGCCGCCCGGGGGATGTCAGTCGCCTTCCACGCCGCCGAGGCGCCCGAACGGACGGCGATCATCTCCCCCGCCGGCGACCGCACCTTTGCCGAGTTGAACGCCCGGGCCAACCAGCTGGTCCGCCTGCTGCGCCGGCGCGGCCTGGCCAGGGGGTCGAGTGTCGCCCTCCTCTGCTCCAACCGACCCGAGTTCGTCGAGACCTACGCCGCCTGCAACCGGGCCGGGTTCCGTCTGACGCCGATCAACTGGCACCTGCAGGCCGACGAGGTCTCCTACATCGTCACCGACTGCGGGGCGGAGGCCCTGGTGGCCGACAGCCGCTTCTCGGAGGTGGCCGCAGCAGCAGCCACCGCCAGCGACGGCCTCGTCGTGAAGCTGTCAGTGGGGGGCGACATCCCCGGGTTCGAACCGTACGAGGCCGCCGTCGCCGCCGAGGACGACAACGACATCGACGATCCGGAGCTCGGGGGGACCATGCTCTACACCTCGGGCACCACCGGGCGCCCCAAGGGGGTCAGGCGTCCGCCGGCCGGTGCCGGGGGGCGGGGCCGGGTCTCGTTCGTCCCCGCCGGTTACCGGGCCGGTGAGGACCTGCACCTGTGCACCGGGCCCCTCTATCACGCCGCCCCTTTGGCTTTCTCGCTGTCGGTGCCGCTGTTGTACGGGGTCGGTGTGGTGCTGATGGACGGTTGGGACCCGGAGGAGACCCTGGCCCTGGTCGACCGCCACCGGGTGACCCACACCCACATGGTGCCGACCATGTTCCACCGGCTGGTCGCCATCCCCGAGTCGACCCGCCGGCGCTACGACGTCTCAACGCTGCGCTACGTGCTGCACGGCGCCGCCCCCTGCCCCGTGCCGGTGAAGCGGGCCATGATCGAGTGGCTGGGCCCGGTAATCCACGAGTACTACGCCGCCACCGAGGGCGGGGGCACCGCTATATCTGCCTCCGAGTGGCTGGAGAAGCCGGGGAGCGTGGGGCGCCCCGTCGAGGGCCAGGTGATCCAGGTCTGGGACGACCAGGGGAACGTCCTGCCCGCCGGCGAGGTGGGCCAGGTCTTCATCAAGGCGCCGGCGGAAGGCCGGTTCGAGTACCACAACGCTCCGGAAAAAACGGCCTCGACGTATCGGGGAGACTTCTTCACCCTGGGCGACGTCGGCTACTTCGACGAGGACGGCTACCTGTTCCTGACCGGCCGCAGCGCCGAGCTGATCATCTCCGGCGGGGTCAACATCTACCCCGCCGAGGTCGACGCCGCCCTGCTCACCCACCCGGCGGTGGCTGACGCCGCCACCGTGGGAGTGGCCAACGACGAGTGGGGCGAGGAGGTCAAGGCCGTCGTGCAGCTGAAAGAGGGCTACCGGCCCGGCGCCGAGCTGGGCGCCGAGCTGATCGAGCACTGCCGCCAGCGCCTGGCCCACTTCAAATGCCCCCGCACCGTCGACTTCGTGCCCGAGCTGCCCCGCCACGACAACGGAAAGCTCTACCGCCGCCAGGTCCGTGACTGGTACCGCGACGGCACCCCGCCGGCGGGTCTGGTGGCGGGCAGCCCCGAAGGCGCGGGCCGGTCGTGAGCGACCTGGACGGCCGCATCGCCCTGGTGACCGGGGCCAGCCGCGGCATCGGAGCGGCCATCGCCGAGCGCTTCGCCGCGGTGGGGGCGGTGGTGGCCATCAGCGCCCGGACCGTCGACACCCCGCACCCCATCCTGTCGGGAACCCTCGAGGAAACGCTGGCCCGCATCGACGCCGTCGGCGGCCGGGCCATCGTGGTGCCTGCCGACCTGTCACACCACGAGGACCGGACCCGTCTCGTGGCCGAGGTGCAGGAGGAGCTGGGGCCGATCGACGTGCTGGTGAACAACGCCGCCGTCACGTACTTCGAGCCCCTGGTGGACTTCCAGGAGCGCCACTACGACCTCATGTTCGAGGTGCAGGTGAAAGCGGCGGTGCACCTGGCCCAGCTGGTGATCCCGGGTATGAAGGCCAACGGCCGGGGCTGGATCCTCAACATCTCCTCGGGGGCAGCCCGACACCCCGACCCGGTGGCGGCCACCCGCGAGGGCCGGCCGGTGCGGGGCCTGGGCGGCACCGTCTACGGGATGTGCAAGGCGGCCCTCGAGCGGCTGAGCTCGGGGTTGGCCGCCGAGCTGTACGACGCCGGGGTGGCGGTCAACGCCCTGTCGCCGGCCCGGGTCGTGCCCACGCCGGGCACCCTGCACCACCACCTGGTGCGAGAAGACACCCCCGCCGAGCTCGTCGAGCAGCCCGAGGTGATGGCCGAGGCTGCCCTGGCCCTGTGCAGCGGCGATCCCAAGGTCCTCACCGGGCGGGTGACTTACAGCCAGCCGCTTCTCGACGAGCTCGGCATTCCGGTGCCCGGCGCCGCCGGTTGAGCAACACGAAAGGAGTCTTGGTCATGGAGCTCGACCTGGGTCCCGAGGCCCGCAAGTTCCGCGACGAGCTACGTCAGTGGCTGGAGGCCAACCACCCGGGCGACCTGGGAGACCCCGGGCCCCGCGGCATCCTGCCCCCCAGCCCGGCGGTGGACGCCTGGACCGAGAAGCTGCAGCGGGCCGGCTACCTGTGCGTCTCCTGGCCCAAGGAGTTCGGTGGCCGGGGGTTGACCGGCGTCGAGGTGGCGGTCATGAACGAGGAGTTCGCCCGGGCCGGCGTGCCCCGGGTGACACGGGGGATGGGGGAGTGGCTCGTCGGGCCGTCGATCATCGTCCACGGGACCGACGAGCAGAAGGCGTTCTTCCTGCCCCGCATCATCGACGGCACCGACCGCTACTGCCAAGGGTTCTCCGAGCCTGACGCCGGCTCGGACCTCGCCGGGTTGAAGACTCGGGGGGTGGTGGACGGCGAGGAGGTCGTCATCACCGGCCAGAAGGTGTGGACCTCAGGAGCGCAGGCCGCCAACATGATGTTCTGCCTGTGCCGGACCGACCCGGACGCCCCCAAGCACCGGGGCATCTCCTACGTGCTGTTGCCCATGTTCCGGCCGGAAGGGGAGTCCAACGGGATCGAGCTGCGGCCGATCCGGCAGATCACCGGGCAGTCCCACTTCACCGAGACCTTCATCCACGAGGCCAGGGCCCCCATGTTCAACGTGATCGGTGGGCTGAACAACGGCTGGCGGGTGACCATGACCACGCTCGGCAACGAGCGCGGCGGCAACGCCACCACCCAGCACGTGCAGTACGAGCGCGAGTTCTGGGACCTGGTAGGCACCGTGCGCAAGGTCGGGCGCGAGGCGGAGCCCCTGGTCCGCCAGGAGCTGGCCTGGGCGTTCACCCACGTGCAGATCATGAGGTTCGCCGGTCTGCGCACCCTGTCGGAGGTGATCGCCCGCAAGGAGCCGGGGCCGGGCGCCTCCATCAACAAGATGTTCTGGTCGGAGTACCACCGCCGCTTCGGCGAGGTGGCGATGAACATCCTGGGGCCGGCGGCGATGATCCGGCCCGAAGGTGACGGCTACCGGTTGGACAAGTGGCAGCAGACGTTCTTGCAGAGCCGTTCGGGGACCATCTGGGGAGGCACGGCCCAGGTGCAGCGCAACATCGTCGGAGAGCGGGTCCTCGGCCTGCCCAAGGAGCCAGGAGCGGAGAAGTGAGCGGAATCTGCGACGGGCGGGTGGTCATCGTCACCGGCGCGGGGCGGGGAATCGGTCGTGAGCACGCCCTCGAGTTCGCCCGCCAGGGCGCCAAGGTGGTGGTCAACGACCTGGGCGTCGACGTCGACGGCAGCCGCCCGGCGTCGGAGCCGGCCAACGAGGTGGTCGACGAGATCAAGGCCATGGGCGGGGAGGCGGTGGCCAACGGGGACGACGTCTCCAGCTGGGAAGGGGCCCAGCGGCTCATCAACTCGGCCGTGGAGAGCTTCGGAACCCTCGACGTGCTGGTCAACAACGCCGGCATCCTGCGTGACCGGATGCTGGTCAACATGACCGAGGACGAGTGGGACGCGGTGATCAAGGTTCACCTGAAGGGAACCTTCGCCCCCACCAGATGGGCGGCGGCCTACTGGCGCGAGAAGGTCAAGGCCGGCGAGACGGTGGACGCCAGGATCATCAACACCAGCTCCACCTCGGGCATCTTCGGCAACCCGGGCCAGACCAACTACGGGGCGGCCAAGGCCGGCATAGCCGGGTTCACCATCATCGCCGCCCGCGAGCTCGGCCGTTACGGGGTGACGGTCAACGCCATCGCTCCCGGCGCCCGCACCAGGATGACGGAGAACCTCACCCGCCCCGGGCGGGCGGAACCCAAGCCGGGCGACTTCGACCCCCGCGACCCGGCGAACGTCTCGCCGTTGGTCGTGTGGCTGGGAAGCGAACGCTCCCGCGACGTGACCGCCCGAGTCTTCCTCGTGTCCGGTGGCCGGATCGGGGTGGGCGAGGGGTGGCGGCGGGGCCCCACCGCCGACGCCGAGGGCCGCTGGGACCCGGCCGAGCTCGACGAGGTCGTCACCGGGCTCGTCCGGCAGGCGGAGCCGGTCACCGGCATGCAAGGCTGACGTCCAGAGTCACGGGTAGCACCGACGAGGAGGCCAAGTGCCCATCAACCCAGAAGCAGTGGGAACCGAGTCAGGACCGGTCGAGCGCTCCTGGACCTCGAAGGACGCCCTCCTCTACGCCCTGGGGGTGGGCGCCGGGGTGACCGACCCGACCGGGTTCGAGCTGGAGTTCACCACCGAGAACAGCAAGGACGTCGAGCAGAAGGTCCTGCCCACCTTCGCCGTCATCATCGGGGGCGGGGGCGGCGCCATGCGCAACATCGGCTCGTTCAACCCGGCGATGCTCGTCCACGGCGAGCAGGCCATCGAGCTGGCCGGTCCGATACCGGTCGAAGGAAAGGTCCGCACCACCAGCCGCATCACCGGCATCTACGACAAGGGATCGGGGGCGGTCATCGCCAGCGAGGCGGTGTCGGTGGACGCCGAGACCGGTGAGCCGAGGTTCACCACCCGCTCATCGGCGTTCATCCGGGGAGAGGGAGGCTTCGGAGGCGACCGGGGACCCTCGGGCCCCCGCAACGCCCCGCCCGAGCGCGAGCCGGACCACTCGGTCACCTACGAGACCCGCGCCGACCAGGCTCTGCTGTACCGGCTGTCGGGTGACCGCAACCCCCTCCACTCCGACCCCGAATTCGCCAAGCTGGCCGGCTTTCCGAGCCCCATCCTGCACGGGTTGTGCAGCTACGGGTTCACCGGCCGGGCCCTGCTGCACGCCTTGTGCGGGTCCGACCCGGCCCGGTTCAAGTCGATGGAGGCTCGGTTCTCCAAGCCGGTCTTCCCCGGCGACCGCCTGACCGTGCACATGTGGGTGGACGGCAACGAGGCGGTGTTCCGGACCGAGTCGCAGCGCGGTGACGTCGTGATCGACCAGGGGCGGGCGACCTTCGCCTGATCAGCCCGGCGGGTTAGTGGGCCCGCTCCGGATCAGCGTCGCTGTGTGACATCCAGGTGGCGTACATCGCCGCGTAGCGACCGCCCCGCGCCACCAGCTCGTCGTGGGTGCCGATCTCCACTACCTGGCCCTCGTCGACCACCACGATCCGGTCAGCCTTCATGGCGGTGGTGAGCCGGTGGGCGATCAGCACGGCGGTGCGGGCCTCGAGGAGGACGTCGAGGGCCGCCTCGATCTTGGTCTCCGACAGCAGGTCGAGATTCGAGGTGGCCTCGTCGAGCACCAGGACCCGGGGCCGGGCCATGAACGCCCGGGCCAGGGCGATCAGCTGACGCTCGCCCGAGGAGAGGGACTGGCCCCGCTCGTGGACGATGGTGTCCAGGCCGGCGGGCATGCGCTCGACCACGTCCACCAGCCCGACGGCCCGGATCGCCTCCCAGACCTGGTCGTCGGTGGCCTCCGGGTCGGCGAAGGCGATGTTGTCCCTGATGGTGCCGGCGAACAGGAACGGCTCCTGGGGCACGACCCCGAGCTGGCGGCGCAGCGAGCCGACCGTCACGTGGCGCAGGTCGTGTCCGTCGATGAGGACCCTTCCCTGGCCCGGGTCGTAGAAGCGGGTGACCAGCTTGGCCAGCGTCGACTTGCCCGCTCCGGTGGGCCCGACGAACGCCACCGTCTCGCCGGCGGAGATGCGCAGATCGGCGTGACGGATCACCGGGTTCGTGGGGTCGTAGCCGAAGGTCACGTCTTCGAAGACGATCTCGCCGTGGATCGGCGGCAGCTCCTCGGCATCGGGGTCCTCCGGCACGCTCGGCGCCACCTCGAACAGGGTGCGCAGCTTGATGATGGAGGCCTGGCCCTGCTGATAGGTGTTGTACTGCTGGACCAGCAGCTGGATCGGCATGAGGAAGCGGTTCAGGTACAGGAAGAAGGCCACCAGGTCCCCGGGGCTCAGGGTGTGGTGCAGGACCATGTTGCCGCCGATGGCCAGGATCGCCCCGGAGCCGAGGTATCCGAGCATCTGGGTGCCGGGACCGTAGACCGCGTTGATCTGGGCGGTGTACATGTTGGCGTCGCGGTACTCGCCCACCACGTTGCGGTGGTGCACGACGTTGTGTCGCTGACGGTTGTGGGCCGCGACGATCCGGACCCCGTGCAGGCTCTCAGCCAGGTCGGCCAGGACGTTGGCGATGCCGTCGCGCACCCGGTCGTAACCCCGCTCGGAGGCGGCCCGGAACCAGAGGGACAGGGCGGTCAGGGCCGGCATGATCAGCACCACGGTGATGAGTGCCAGGCGCACGTTCATGGAGAACAGGAGGCCGGCGATCACCAGCATGGTGAGACCCTGGACGGTGAACTGGGCGAGACCGTCCTGCAGCAGCTGCTGCAGGTTCTCGATGTCGCTGGTCATCCGGGTCATGATCACGCCGGCCTTCTCGTCCGTGTAAAAGTCGAGACCGAGGCGCTGGAGGTGGGTGAAGACCTTCACCCGCAAGTCGTTCATCACCCAGGCCGCCAGCCGGCCCGTCACCCGCACCTGGAGGTGCTGGGCGCCGGCGGTCACCACGATGGCGATCAGGTAGGCCACCGCGGCGGCGACGATCGCTCCGAAGTCCTTGTGGCGGCCCATGCCGTGGTTGATGCCGGCGTCGATCAGCCGGGGGCCCGCCTGGTTGGCCACGCTGACGACGGTCACGAGCAGCACCGCCAGCGCTCCGAGGTGCCAGTGCTCGAAGAGGAGCCAGCGCAGGGTCAGCCGCCGCCCTTCTCGGGCCGAGGCGCGGTAGCTGAACCGAGCCCGGGGCTCGCCGTGGTCGGGCTCCGACGTCAGCAGCTTGTCCACCCCGGCCTGCAGTTCGGGGGGGATGCCGGCGAAGGGCAGCCCACCACCGGGGTTGGCTGCCGATCGGGGCCCCCCGGCGAACCCGGCCCCTCCGGGCGCCCCTCCGAAGACTCCTCCTCCGCCGCTCCAGGCCATCAGACTCCCTCCACGCCGAACGGGGGCGATCCGGTCGGCCCGTCCTCCCAGCCCCGGGGCCGGGTCACCGGCTCGGGGGCGGCATCCACGTCGGTGTCGGCCGCCTGGGCCAGCACCTCGACGTACAGCGGGTTGGTGGCCATCAGCTCGTTGTGGGTGCCGTCGGCGACTATCCGCCCCTGATCCATGAGGACCACCCGGTCGGCCAGGCTGATAGTCGAGAGCCGGTGGGCGATGATCAGGGTGGTCCGTCCCCGCATGAGCACCCGCAGGGCCCCGTGAATCTGTTGCTCCACCTGAACGTCAATGGCGCTGGTGGCGTCGTCAAGCACCAGGATGGGCGGGTTGACCAGCAGGGTGCGGGCGATGGCAATGCGCTGGCGTTGGCCGCCCGAGAGCGTGTAGCCCCGCTCGCCCACGACGGTGTCGTAGCCCGCCGGCAGCTGGCGGATGAACTCGTCGGCGCCGGCGGCCTCGGCGGCGGCGGCGATGTCGGCAAAGTCGGCGTCGGGGCGGCCGTAGGCGATGTTGTCGCGGATGGACACCGAAAAGAGGAACGGCTCGTCCAGCACGATGCCGATCTTGGAGCGGAGGCTGGCCAGGGTCAGCTGGCGGACATCGTGGCCGTCGATTCGCACGGCGCCGCTGTTCACGTCGTAGAAGCGGCTGAGCAGACGGGCGACCGTCGACTTGCCGACCCCGGTCCGCCCGACCATGGCCACGGTCTCGCCGGGGCGCAGGTGGAGCTCGAATCCCTCGAGGACCAGTGGTCCACCCTCCAGGTAGGAGAAGTCCACCGAGTCGAACCGGACGTCACCGGCGCACTCGACGAGGTCGATGGCGCCCGGACGGTCCACGATGGTGGGCGCCTCGTCGAGGATCTCGTAGATGCGTCCGGCGGAGGCGGCGGCTCGCTGGCCCATCATGATGAGCATGCCGAGCATCTGGAACGGGGCCTGGAGCATCACGATGTAGAAGCTGAAGGTGAGGATGTCGCCCACCCTGAGGTGGCCGTGGACCACCAGATAGCCGCCCACCAGTAACACCAGGGCGAGGCCCAACTGGCTCAGGTTCTGTACGACCGGGGTGAACCGGGCCCGGATGTCAGCGTCCTTCACATACGCCCACTGGAGACGGTCCGCCGCTCGGGCCAGCAACCGCAGCTGGCGGGGCTCGCCGGCGAAGGACTTGACCACCCGGACGCCGTTGATGTTCTCGTCGACGATGGTGGCCACGTCGGCCAGGCGGGACTGGATCAGCCACGAAACTGGAAACATGAGGCGCCTCATGCGCACGCCGAGCACGTAGACGAATGGCATGGTCGCCATGGCGACGAAGGCCAGCGGCACGCTGATCGACAGCATGTAGCCGAAGGCGACCACGGCGATGGCGCACTGCACCAGGATGGAAGGGGCGAAGGTCAAATACATCTGCACCGATCGGATGTCGGAGTTGGCCCGCGAGATGAGCTGTCCCGACTGCACCCGGTCGTAGAAGGGGAAAGACATCCGGGTCAGGTGCTCGTAGATGATGTTCCGCAGGTCGAACTCGATGCTGTAGGCGGTCCGCATCAGGCACAGCCGTGACACGTAGCCGGTCAGTCCGGCCGCCACCGCCAGGACCAGGACCAGTCGCACGTAGTGGTCGAGGGCGCCGGCGCGGCCCAGCTCCGACACGGCGTCGCCCAACAGCTTGGGGATCTGGACCTGCAGAACCAGACCGGTGAAGGACAGGATGAGGGCGGTGGCGAAGGTGCGCCGGTGGGACAGAACGATCGGCAGCGCCCGCCGCAGCCAGCTCTTGTCGCGGTCGGGGTCGATGGTGGCCCGCGGGGCCGAGTAGCGGGGATCCACCGCCATCGGCACGAAGGGGGAGCCCGGCAGTTCCTCGACGGCGGCGTGGCCGCGCCCCAACCTCATGCCCGACCTGCCGCCTTGGCGGCGCGGTAGCGGTCGAGGGCCTGGCGCCACCGGGCCAGCCCGCCCAGCGCCTCGGCGGCCTCGGCCTCGTTGGCGAGGAAGCCGGCGATTTCGGCCAGCCGGCCGTCCACGGCCGTGTCGGCGGCCGCCAGGACCCGTTGTCCTTCGGCGGTGAGCACGTGTCCGACCCGACGGCGGTCGCCCGCTTCGTGGCGACGCTCGATCAGCCCCCGGGCGACGAGGCCGTCGGCCACGGCGGTGACGCTCGGGGGCGTGACCGCCATGCCCCGGGCCAGGTCGGAGGCGGGGGCAGATCCGTCGGCGAGGAACATCAGGAGCCGGTACTGGGACAGCGACAGGTCCACGGTCGCCAGGCCCACCTCGACCTGACGAGCGAGGCGGGCGGCGACTCGGCCGGCCGCGGGGGAAGAGGTGAGCATATGCTTAGGCTATCGAATAGTTAGACCTACGGCAAAGGGTCTCAGGCCGAGGTTCGTCGGTCCGGGGAAGCCGACGACGGCGGAGGATTGGTGGTGCCGCCGTACCTTTTCTGGTGAAATGGGAGGAAGCCGGGGAACGGCAGGGGGAGCCATGGCACTTGGCGGGGTGCGGGGTATCGCGGTTCCAGTGGGGGAGGCGCGCGGGGAGGCCTCGCCCCGCCAGCGGCTGCGGCGCAAGCTGGCCAATGAGCTGCTGGCGGCGGCGGCCCAGCACGCCATCGTGACCGACGAGCTCCAGGAGCTGGAGCGGCGCCGGCGGGGCGGAGAACTGAGCAACCGCGACCTGCTGCGGGTGCAGGAGCTCCGCCGGCGCAAGCTGATGGCCCGTCTCCGCCACGACCGGGCCCACCGGCGCCTGGTCGGGCTGCTGGCCACCGGCGTGGCGGTGGAGGGCCTCAGCCGGGCCAGCTACGGCGACGGCCCGGCGGTCTGAGGCCGACTCAGCCCACCGAGGCGAGGAAGCGGGCGGCGACCGGCGCGGCCACCTGACCGCCGACCCCTCCCCCTTCGACGAGCACGGCGAAAGCCAGATCACCTCGGAACCCGATGAACCAGGCGTGGGTCTGGGGGGGCGTGTCATGGCCGAACTCGGCCGTTCCCGTCTTGCCGAAGACCGGCACCCCGGGCAGGTTGGCGGCGGTGCCGGTTCCACCGGTCACCACGGCCCGCATCATGTCGCGCAGCGCGCTCTGGGTCGCCGGCGGAAGGGTGGCCGGCGCCGGGGGCACGTCCTGCTGCGGCGGATCGGCGACGAGCAACGGGGCATGCCACGAGCCGGCGTCGACGGTGGCCGCCACCATCGCCATGGTGAGCGGGCTGACCAGGACGCGGCCCTGGCCGATGGCGTCCGAGGCCAACTCGGCCTGGTCGACCGGGCCGGGGACGCTCCCGTTGAAATAGGGGATCGGTATGGCCAGCCGGGCAGCCACCCCGAAGATGTCGGCGGCGGCGAGCAGCGAGCCCGGTCCGAGGCCGGCGGCCAGGTTGACGAAGGCGGTATTGCAGGACCGGGCGAAATCCTCGCTGAACGGCACCGGTCCCGAGGTCTCCCCTTCGAAGTTCACGAACTTCTTGCCGTCGACCACCGTCGACGGGGGGCACGGCACCGGCGTGTCCGGCGTGACCCCGGTGGCGAGCAGCGCCGTGGCCGTCACCACCTTGAACGAGGAGCCCGGCGGGTAGCGCCCGTCGAGGGCCCGGTCCAGCGACGAGTCGGCCGGGGTGCTCGCCGCCGCCACCACGTCGCCGGTGCTGGCCGCCACCGCCACCAGCGCCGCCGGCTGGGAGACGGTGGACAGGGCGGCCTCGGCCGCCGACTGCAGGTGGGGGTCGAGGGTGACGGTCACTGACTGGCCGGGGTGCCCAGTGACCCGGTACAGCGTCTTGGCTCGCTGTCCCTTGGAGGTCTGGACGAACACTGAGCCCGAAGGGGTTCCGGCGAGGCGCGACTGGTAGAGGAGCTCGAGCCCGGAGAGACCGACCTCGTCAGTCGCTTCGAACTCGGGGCCGGCATTCTTCAACGCCTCGGCGGTCGCCGGGCCTACTCGTCCCAACACCGCCGCCGCGAAGGTCGATGTAGGAGCCAGGTAACCAGTGGACTGCTCGAAACGCACACCCGGCAGCGGGTACAGCTGGGGTTTCACCTTCTCGTAGTCGGCTTGGCGGAGGGTGATGACCGGCACGAACTCGTCCGGCCGGGCGGCTGCGACCGCGGCCCGCACCCGTTTGGCGTCGGCCCCGGTGGTGGCCTGGAGGGTGGTGGTCACGCCGGTGAGGTCCTTGACCGCCGACGGCACCAGCCCGACCACGACAACCGGCTGGGGCGTGACCAGCGGCGTGCCGGTGCCGTCAAAGATGGTCGCCCGCGGGGGCAGGCTCCGCTCGCGCTCCAGTCGATCGCCGGGCCCCAGGTCGGGGTGGATGTCGGAGGGAGACCACGAGACCTGCCACGTGTTGTCCGACAGGTGCAGGGCCAGCCGGCCGTCGTAACGCCAGTCGCCCAGGCCGGCGAGCTGCAACGACGCCCGGTAGGCCGCGGTGGCCTGGTCCCCGTCGTGGTGCACTGCCCCCAGCCGGAAGTCTGCCTTCATCACCTCGAGGCGGGCCCAGGTCGATTCGAGGTCGGATTGGGCCCGCCGGCGGTCGCCGGTGAGGGCGGCGGCGCCCACCAGATCCCCCCGGGACCAAGCCGACAGGAACCGGGCGGCGGCGGGGCCAGGATCCGGTCCGCCTCCGCACGAACTGACCACGGCGCCGAGGACCACGACCAGCCCGGACGCCAGCAGAGCCCGGCGCGGACGGCGCCGGCGTCGGCCACGGGAAGCCGGAGAGGTGGTGTCGCCTGCCTCCGGTCCCGGCATGGCGGCGCAGCCTAGAGCCCGGCGCGCCCGCCGGCCGGGGCCGGCCGCGGGTGGAGGTGGGCGGCAGGGTCCGCCTATGTTCGCCCTCGTGCCGGCCTCCCTGCTTCAGCTCATCGCCGTCGAGCCAACCGGTGGCGACGTCTTCAGCGGGGGGACCCCCGACGACTGGCCCGGGGGGCGGGTCTTCGGCGGGTTGGTGGCGGCCCAGGCCCTCGGGGCGGCCGTGGCGACCGTCGACCCGGTGCACCGACCCCATTCGCTTCACGCCTACTTCCTGCGTCCCGGGCGTCCTGGCACCCCGATCTCCTACCGGGTCGACCGGATCCGCGACGGGCGTTCGTTCACCACCCGCCAGGTGGTGGCGTCCCAGGAGGGCGAGGCCATCTTCAGCCTGTCGTCGTCGTTCCACCGCGACGAGGAGGGCCACGAGTACCAGCTGCCCAAGGCTGCCGACGCGCCCGACCCCGAGGGTCTCGACGAAGGACCCTTCGGACGGATGACGGCCCTCCGCCACATCGACCTGCGCGACGTCGGCCCCACCGAGCCGGAGGCCGACGGGACCTACCGGTCGACCCGGCGGGTGTGGATGCGCTGCGCCGGCGAGCTGCCGGACGATCCGGCCACCCACGCCTGTGTCATCACCTTCATGTCCGACATGGGGGTGGTGATGGCGGCCAGGCCCCCGCGCGACTCCGTCACTTGGGAGGCGATGATGGGCGCCAGCCTCGATCACGCCGTGTGGTTCCACCGGCCGGTGCGGGCCGACGAGTGGCTCTTCTACGACCTGCACGCCGTCTCCAACCACAACGCCCGGGGCCTGGTAAGGGGCCTGATGCACACCCGGTCCGGCGTGCTCGGGGCGTCGGTCGACCAGGAGGCCCTGATCCGCCCGCTGCGAGGCTCGGGTCCCCGCAGCTGGGCCGGCGGGCCCGAGCTGCGCTAAGCGCGGTCGAGCTCCACCAGGCGGGCCGCTCCACCGGGACCGGAGGCCTCCAGGACGGTGCGGCCCCCGCCCGGGGGCAACTGGCCGCCGGCATCGGCACTGGCCACCAGAGCGGTGCTCCTGCCCGTTATTCGCAGCGGATCGGCAAAGGGATCTTCGATGTCGAGGGGCTGGTCCGAACCCGCCGACACCACCATTTCGAGGGTTTCCCATTCGTCGTCGCCGAGCAGCGCCAGGTCGTCGGAGACGATGGCGAATCCGCCGGTGCCGGCCACCACCGCCGCCTGGAGACGACGCTGCCAGGGCTCCAACCCGGTCTGGGTGGGTCGGAGCATGAGGCAGTCCGGGTCGTTGGCCCACAAGCGACGGTGCAGCGGAGCCCGCAGCAGGGTCGCCGCCAGGGCGTTGCGCAGCGACGGCAATGTCTCGTCGAACCCCGCCAGCCGGTGCTCGGAGGCCCAGGTGGGGGCCACGTCCGCCGACACCCGCATGGCGTCGACGACTCCGACGGCGGGGCCGAAGGGACAGCCGCAGCCAAGGAGGAAAGCGTCGTCCCCGATCCCGTCGCGCACCGCCTGCAGTCCGAGTCGGAGGGCGCCAGCCCTCGTCGCCGACCCGTCGTGACGCAACCCCGGGGCGGCCGCCGCGTAGCAGAAGTCGATCTTGTGGTAGTCGAAGCCTTCGGCCCGCAGGGCGGTGAAGGTCGATCGCAGGTAATCGAGTGCACCCGGATGGGTGGTGTCGAGGGCGTGGGCCCACCCGCCCCACTGCGGGTTGTAGGCGGAACGCACGGGCAGGCCGTCGGGCCGGCGCACCAGCCAGTCGGGGTGCCGGCCCGCCACCGCGCTGTTCTCGGCCACGAGGAAAGGCGCCGTCCACAGACCTGGCGTCAGGCCCCGGGCCCGGATCCGTCCGGCGGCCGCGGCGGTGCCGCCGGGCCAACCCGGCGCGGCGCGGGTCCAGTCGCCGATGGCTGCCTGCCAGCCGTCGTCGATCTGAACCATCCCCAGTCGGTGGCTGGACGCCAACCGGGTGTTGTCGTCCACGTCCCGTGGGGTGACCCGGTCGAAGTAGTGGTACCAGGAGCACCAACCGGTCGGCGCCGTAGCCGCCGGCCGCGCCTGGCCCGTCGCTCCCCACCGTTCGGCGTAGGCCGAGTACAACGGGCCGGGCTCTCCCCCGGAGATCCATAACGGGTCCAATTGCAGCTCGGCGCCCGGCGCGATGGCGGTGGAGTCGAGCAGGGCCCAGGCGACCAACCCGTCGGGTCGGGCCTCGACGGTGGAGAGGTGGCGACCACCGGCGAGAAATCCGGCCACCCCGGCGTCCCAGAGCAGGAACTGGTCGCCGTTGACCGTCTCTCCAGCGGAGTCCGGGTCCGCCAGGTGCATCCGTTTCACCAGCCCGGGCGACGACGCCCGCTCCGGCCGGCGGTCGGTCGGGGAGCAACGGCGGACGACCGACCAGCTCTGCCACCCGTGCTCGAGCACCTGGGCCAGCGATGCAGGGACAACCATCCCGACCCGGCCGGGCACGACCTCGGCGCGCCCCGGGTTTCGCAGCGTCACCTCGAGGCGGAGACCGGGCGGATCGTCGGCCAGTCTGGTCTCGAGCTCGACGCCGCCGGCGGCGGCGAGGCGCCGGAACGGCACCCGCTCACCACCGACGACCAGACCGTCGGGTTCCAGCACGGGCGCACTGTACCGGCGATTAGCCCTTGTATTTCGGGCCTGTTCGTGGTGCGATGGGCCCTTGGCCGGTAGAAATGCTCGGGAATTCGGCCACTATCCGCGCCTCGCGGCGTGGGGCGAACCACAATGACGCCTGTCGTAGCCCCCATGGAGGAGATCTGCAGATGAATCGACGTGATCTGGTCAAGGCTGTTGCGGCCCATACGGGTCTGGACGGCAGGCACGTGGACGCCGCCCTGAAGGGTTTTCAGGACGTCGTCACGGCAGTCGTCTCGAAGGGCGAGCCGGTGTCGATCAGCGGCTTCGCCAAGTTCGCCAAGATCGAGCGCCCGGCCCGTATGGGTCGCAACCCCGCCACCGGCGAGCAGATCCGCATCAAGGCCTCCAAGAAGGCCCGGATCACCCCGATGAAGGGGTTCAAGGACGCGGTCATGAGCCCCAGCCAGGCGCCCAAGCTCGGCAGGGGCGTGTGGCCGCCCGCCCCGGCCGCGGCCCCGGCCAAGAAGACGGTCAGCCGCGCTCCGGCGAAGAAGGCGCCGGCCCGCAAGGCCCCGGCCAAGAAGACGGCCGCTCGCAAGCGCTAGCCCCCGGTCTAGGTCCGGTGGTGGGTCGCCCGCCGCCCCACCACCGGACGCCTGAGGTATGACCCAGCCCGCCGATGTGGTGGTTGTCGGCGCCGGCGCCATGGGGTCGGCGACCGCGTGGTGGCTGGCCCGGGCCGGACGTCAGGTCGTGCTCCTCGATCGCCACCCGCGGGGCCATACCCTCGGCAGCTCGCACGGTGGATCGCGGATCTTCCGCCTCGCCTATCCCCATCCGGCGTGGGTCGCTACGGCCCAGGAGGCGCTGGGGTTGTGGCGCCAGTTGGAGGAGGAGGCGGGGACGGAGCTGCTCCTCGTGCGGGGTGGCGTGGATCATGGAGCCCGCCCGGCGGTGGAGGCCGTGGCCTCGGCCCTGGCCGCCCGAGGCGCCCGTCACGAGATGCTCTCGGCTGCGGAAGCGGCGCAGCGGTGGCCAGGAATGCGCTTCCGGGGACCGGTATGCCACCAGCCCGACGCCGGCACCGTGCTCGCCGACCGGGCCGTTCACACCCTGCAGGAGCGAGTGGCGGACCTCGGCGGCCTGGTCCGCTTCTCGAGTCCCGTCACCTCGGTCGAGTCCGACGCCGGCGAGATCGTCGTGAGCTGCGCCGACGACGACTTCCGGGCCGGTGCCGTGGTCGTCACCGCCGGCGCCTGGGCTCCGTCGCTGATCCCCGACCTGCCCGGCCGGCCCGTGGTTCCCCCCATGACGGTGACCCAGGAGCAGACGTTCCACTTCGCCCCCGCCCCGTCCGGTGCGCCGACCCGATGGCCGAGCTTCATCCACCACCGGTCCCCGGTGATCTACGGCCTCGAGACGCCGGGCGAAGGGGTGAAGGTCGCCGAGCACATGGCCGGTCGGGTCCTGGCCCACCCCGACGACCGTTTCGACGGTGTCGACCCGGCGGCCCGGCCGAGGGTGCGCACCTACGTCGAGAGGTGGTTGCCGGGCCTCGTGCCGGTTCCGGTGACCGAGTCGACATGCCTGTACACCACCACCCCCGACGAGAGCTTCGTCATCACCAGGCGCCAGCGGGTGGTGATCGGTGCCGGGTTCTCGGGCCACGGCTTCAAGTTCGTGCCGTGGGTCGGCCGGCGGCTGGCGGACCTGGCCGAGGAGGCGCTAGCGGGCTGATCCGCCGGTGGTGGCCCGGGCCCGGCGGACCTCCGGGTTGTAGCAGATGCCCTTCATTCCGAGCATCTGCGCCGGCACGCACAGGTTGGAGCTGCGGCAGAGTCGGGGACCGGGGTCGCCGTCGAGGATGCGGGCGGCCAGGTCGGGCTCGGCATAGAAGGGCCGGCCGATGCCGACCATGTCGGCCTCTCCTTCCTGCAGGATGGTGGTCACCTCCTCGGCGGTCCGGATCCCTCCGACGGCGAAGACGGGGATCGACACCTGTCGTTTGGCCGCGCTGAACAGGTCGCGGTTCCAGACCGGCCGGAAGGCGGCCTGCTTACCTCCGAGCCACGACCCGGCAAGGATGGCCGTGCGCCGCCTCCGGCTGGGAGCCGCCCGCCGCAGCCGGTCGCGCATCGAGCGATTGGTCCAGAACGACCGGGGCACGCCCCCCCGGCTGAGCGTGGTGTCCGGGAACACCGATACGTGCACGGGCGTCACCGCGTCGAAGCCGAACTCCTCCACCAGCCGGCACAGCTCGAGCGCCTCGGCGGGGGAGGTGCGAGCCGTGAGCGGCGGGGACTTCTCGCACGGCACCTTCACCGCGCACGGGTAGTCAGCCCCGGCCCGGGCAGCCACCTCAGCGCGGATCAGCTCTAGAAGGCGGGCCCGGTTGCGCAGCGTGCCGCCGAACTCGTCGCGACGGTGGTTGAAGAAGGGCGACAGGAACTGATCGAGCAGCTTGGCGTTGGCTGATCCCAGTTGGACGCCGTCGTAGCCGGCCTCGCGGGCCCAGGCGGCCACATCGCCGAACCGACGGGCGAGGTCGCGAACCTCGTCGGTGGTGAGGACGTGCACCGGCACGCCCCGGAACGCCGGTTTGAGCAGCCAGGGCACCGGCGAGGCAGCCAACAGCGGGCCCTTGCGGGCGGAGGCGTAGGGCTCGTGCCAGGCCTCCATGGCGAAAATGCCGCCGTGGCCGAGCTGCAGGAAGATGGACGCCCCGGCCTGCTGCACGGCCCGCACCATGGGTGAGAGTTCCATGACCTGCCGACGGTTGGCGACCACCGTCATACCGGGCGACGTCCGGCCCTCCTCCAGGACACAGGAGCTGCCCTGGATGATGAGGCCGACCCCGGCGGTGGCGTTCTCGACGAAGTGGCGGGCGTAGATTTCGGCGGCGTCGGGCCCCGAGCCGGCGCCTTCGAGCACCGGCGCCCGGTAGAGGCGGTTGCGCACCAGGGAGCCGCCGATGCGCAGTGGGGTACGCACGTTGGTCATCACCGGAAACCTACCGAGGTCTCGATAGGGTCACACTCGTGCACCCCGGCAACACCGATGCTGAGTCCTGACTGGTGCTGAGTCCCGACTGGGCCGACGTCCGGCTGTTCCTGCACGTCATGGCGGCCGCCGTGTGGGTCGGCGGACAGCTCACCCTGGCCGGACTGGTGCCGGGGTTGCGGGGGATCTCCGCCGACGCACCGAGAGCCGTGGCCCGGGCCTTCGCCATCCGCCTGGCCTGGCCGGCGTTCGTCCTTCTGCTCGGCACCGGCGTGTGGAACATGGTGGCCGTGCACGCCGGGTCAAAGGACCAAGCCTGGAAGGTCACCCTCTGGGTCAAGCTGGGCGTGGTTGCTGTGTCGGGCGTCTCGGCCTACGCCCACAGCCGGGCTCGCAGCCGGGCCCCGCTGGCGGTGTGGGGCGCCCTGACGGGCCTGTCGGCCATGCTGGCCCTCTTCCTCGGGGTGATGCTGGCCGATTGACCTACGACGGCCGGGCCGACTCGAGGTCGGCGGTCGACTGCCCGCTGAACTGGAAGGGGCCGTAACTGCCCTTGGTCTGGGTCTGGACGTGGGTGGAGAAGCGGATGGCAGGGTCGAACCAGTCCTGCTCGTTGATGGTGGACTCCAGCGATCCGTGGGTGACGATGGTGCTGTCGATCACGTAGGTCAGCACCGACGCCCCATCGAGGGTGACCTGGCGGGTGCCGTCCACCCGACCGTTGACCTGTGCGGTGAAGCTCCCGCAGTTGCCGTTGCCGGCGAAGGTGGAACCGACCTTGGCCGGCCACGGCGGCGAAGGCAGCGGCGGGTTGAAGGTGCACGTGAACGAGACGGTCTGGCCCCCGGTCGTCGAGCGGTCGACGGTCGTGACTATGAACATGCCGTCGGGGCGGAACAGCAGGGTCGTGTCCGACGGCGGCTTGCTCGGATCGACGTAGCGGTGGGTGACCTGGGTGCCGTCAGGCTTGGCCGGGTCCACCACGAAGGTGCCCTCGGCCGGAAGCTGCCCGGTCTGGGTTCCGGCGGTGAAGCTGCCGGACTGGCGGTACCTGTAGGTGCCCGCGGCGATGGGCGCCGGGCCCGCCGGGGCCGATCCGCTCGACCGGCTGGGGGCGGCGGAGCCCGTGGCGGGAGCGACCGTGCTGGAGCCCGTCCCGTGGGCCGAAGTGCTGGTGGTGGTGGACGAGGCACCCGAACCGGCCGGGGCCGCCGCCGTCGTCGCCGAGCCAGCCTCGGTCGTGGTCGTGTGGTTGGCGGCTGTGTGGTTGGTCTGTGCGCCGCACCCGGCCAGCGCCAACGCCGCCGCCAGCACCCACCACCTAGCTCCCCGCATCCCGTCCTCCCCAGCGCCGTCGCCGGCGGCGTCCGCTCCCCGGCCGGCTCATGGTGCCAGGCGCAGGGTCAGGGCGACCAGCCCGGGATGACGTCGCGGCGGCGCCAACCGTACGCCGCCACCGCCGCCGCACTCAGCAGCAGGAGCGCGGCCCCGGCCATCGCCGGCGCCACCGTCCGCCGGGCGCGAACCGGCCGGGTCGCGACGGCCGCGGGGGCGGGCGGCACCGCGGCCAACGGCGCCCCCAGCCACGCCTCGACCGGCAGCGCGGCCGTCCGCCCGGCGCCGGCGTCGGCCTCCACGGTGACCTCGTAGAGGCCACGGTCATGTCCGGGCGGCAGGGGAACCGTGACGGTGCCGGCGCCCAGCACACGGGGGGGCAGGGCGACAGGATCGAGCCCTGGCTCTTCGACGGTGAGGTGGACCACGGCGGGGAGCGTCAGGGACAGGCGCAGAGCCCCGGGGGCGAGGTCGGTCGAGCTGATGGCCAGGGGCCCGGCGTAGGCAGTCGGCGGGGTGACCTCCACCGTCCCGTCCGGCCCGGGGCCGAGGGTCCACCACCCGGCAGCCATGACGGCGAGCGGGCGCCCGTCGGCCCCGACCACCTCGAACGGGCCATTGGCCCCGACGGTCAAGCTGGACAGGCCCGAGCCCAGCCCCACCTTGATGGTGGCCGGCTCCTGCCCGGGCAGGAGCCGGGTCGGCCTCACCCCCCCGTAGTAGGCGGCGACGATGTCGGCGGCGGACCAGCCCCGCTCCGCTTTGCCCAGGGCGCCGTACTGGCTGAGGCCCATGCCGTGTCCGAAGCCGCCGCCGTCTACGACCAGCTGGTCGCCCGAGCTGGAGACGGTGAAGCTCCAGCTCGGCAGGGGGTAGGGCAGCCCGGCGGGGGTGGGCAGGTTGGCGTTCACCATGTCGTGGAACGACGCCAGCGAGATCTGCTCGCTGCCGGTTGAGCCGTCGGCAGCCTGGAGGGCCAGGGTGAGGGTGCTGCCGTTCTGGCTCACCCCGGTGAGCGTCCAGTTGGCCGGAACGCCGAGGGCGGCGCCCACCGAGCTGAGGGGGGCGGTCCAGTGCCAGGAGTGCATGGGGCTGGTTGAGTCGTCGGGGTCCTCGACCGACGGCAGCCAGGGGACGCCACCGTCGCCGGTCCGGCCCCCGTTGCTGGACCCGTACATGGCCTCGATCACCTTGCCCTGGTAGAGCAGGACCTGGCCGGCGGTCGCCGTGACGGCCTGGGCCCAAGCCCGGTCGCCCGCCTCCCGTTCGCGGTCGAGTCCCCGGTAGACCTGGCAGGCGTCGGTGGCGCAGATCTGGGCCCCCGATGCGGAATCTGGCCGACGGACCAGCATCTCCCATAAGGCGTAGGTTCGGGCCGCGATGGCCTGGGCCTGGAGAGCGGCGGCCGGCCAGGTGGGCGGCATCTCGGAGATCCCCTGCAGGTAGTCCTCAAACCCCACGTCGTTGACGACCGACAGTCCTCCTGGGTCGCGCGAGACCTGGATGGCCCCCCGGTAGGAGCCGAGGCCTTGTGCCGTCAGCACCGTGGCCCCGAGAGGCTGGAACCGGACAGGTGAGGCCTCCGACCAACCGGAGCCGGCCGCGCGCGCCTGCCCCCCGGGCCACAGCAGGGCGGCAGCCAGGGCGAGGGACGCGGCAACCCGCCAGAACGTTCGCATCCGAGATCTCGCCGTAGGTCGAGGCCCCCGGTGGGGCCGCACCGGCCTCCAGCTTGATGGTTTCGGGCTGCGGTGGCAAGTGGGAGGACTAGTCACGACTGACCATGGACGTAAACGCCCCGGTCCTTTAATGTCGCCGATCGGAGGTGGTGCGCATGGCCGCCACGGTCACTGTCCGGCGAGGAGCTTCCGGCCGCGTCGATCACTGGAGGAGTCGGGCGGCCTGCCGGCACATGCCCGCCGAGATGTTCTTCCCGATCGGCAGCAGCGGCATGGCCGCCGAGGAGGTGACGGCGGCCAAGGCCGTCTGCGCCGGCTGCCTCGTGTCCGGGCCCTGCCTCGACTTCGCTCTGGTCTCCCGTCAGGAGTTCGGCGTGTGGGGCGGCACGGACGAAGACGAGCGGCGGCTGCTTCTCCGGACCGCCCGCCGCACCCCGGGCTGATCGGGCGGCCGTCGACCGACCGTCGGCCGGCGGCATGAACCCGGACTCGTTCGATCCCGCCGAGGCCCTCGACCGGATCGCCTACCTCCTCGAGCGCCAGCGCCAGCCCAGCCACCGGGTCCGCGCCTTTCGCCGTGCCGCCGGGGTGGTGCGGGCCCTGCCTCCTAGGGACCTCGAGGCGCTGGCGTCGGCCGGGCGGCTTCGCTCTCTGGCCGGCATCGGCGAGTCGACCGAGCGGGTGATTACGGAGGCGCTGGCCGGGCAGACGCCCGCCTACCTGAGCCGGCTGGAGGACGAACCGGCTGAGGAGCTCGAGGGCGCCGCCGTCTCCCTTCGCCAAGCGGTACGAGGGGACTGCCACGGCCACTCCGACTGGTCCGACGGGGGCAGCCCGATCGAGGAGATGGCCGCGGCTGCCGCCGCCCTGGGACACGAGTACTGGGCCCTCACCGACCACTCTCCCCGGCTGACGGTGGCCCACGGCCTCGATCCGGACCGGCTGCGGCGCCAGCTCGAGGTGGTGGGCGAGCTCAACCAGCGATTGGCCCGAGAGGGCGGGTTCCGGATCCTCACCGGCATCGAGGTCGACATCCTCGAGGACGGCCGGCTGGACCAGGAGGAGGAGCTCCTCGCCCGCCTCGACGTCGTCGTCGCCAGCGTTCACTCCAAGCTGCGCATGGAGGGCCCGGCCATGACGGCGCGGATGGTCCGGGCCGTGCAGAGTCCACACGTCGACATCCTCGGCCACTGCACCGGCAGGATCGTCGTCGGCCGGAGCCGTCCCCAGTCGGATTTCGACCCGGAGGCGGTCTTCGCCGCCTGCGCCGCTTCCGGGACGGCGGTGGAGATCAACTCGCGCCCCGAACGCCTCGACCCCCCACTGCCACTCCTGGAGAAGGCCCTTGAGGCCGGGTGCTTGATCGCCATCGACACCGACGCCCACGCCCCGGGTCAGCTCGAATGGCTGGGAAACGGCTGTCGGATCGCGGCCGACGCCGGCGTCGAGGCCGAGCGGGTCATCAACACCTGGGAGCGCGAGCGGCTGTTGGACTGGACTGCCTCCCGGACAGGCTGACCGGTCATGGCTCGCGCCCGACGTCGGTGGCGATCCGGTCCGAGCGCAGCCCCTTGAACCGTGGGGCCCGCAGGGTGCCGGACCGGGTCCACTCGGCGAAGGCCACCTCGGCGACCAAGCTCGGTTCCACGAAGCGGGCCGAGCGCCTGACGGGGGGCGGCAGCGGGGGGGTGGCCGCGAAGGGGCTGTCGGGGCGGCCCAGGCCGGCCAGGGCCTGCCCGATCCGTCCCAGGTCGGCCTCGGAGAGGCCGCTGCCGACCCGGCCGGCGTATCGGAGCTGGGCGTCCTCGTAGTAGCCGACCAGTAGCGACCCCAGACGACCGGAGCGGCTCCCCTCCCCCGGCAGCCAGCCCCCGATCACCAGCTCCTGACGGCGGACGTTCTTCACCTTCAGCCAGCAGCGCGACCGGCGGCCCGCCTCGTAGGCGCTGTCCAGCCGCTTGGCGACCAGGCCTTCGAGCCCCTGGCGGCGGGTCGCCTCAAGCAGGGCGGCCCCGTCACCCACGTGGTAGGCGGGCACCTGCACCCGGCCTTGCGGTCGCACCGTGTCCTGGAGGAGCCGGCGCCGATCGGCATACGGCAGCTCGACGAGGGATCGATCGTCGAGTCTGAGCAGGTCGAAGGCCACGTAGTGCACGCCGATCTCCGCCATCCGGCGTTGGATCCGGACAGCCCCGGCGATGTTGATCCGCTGCTGCAACCGCTCGAAGCTCGGCCGGCCGCCCTCGTCGTAGGCGACGATCTCCCCGTCCAGCACGACCCGGTGGCCGCCGGTGGCGTCGGCCAGCTCACCCAGCTCCGGGTACTGAGGGGTGATGTCGAGCAGGTTACGGCTCTGGAGCCGGACCCCGGAGTCGTCGACGAACGCCAGGGAGCGCACGCCGTCCCACTTGAGCTCAAAGGCCCAGCGCGACTCGTCGGTGGGCAGCCGGTCCGTCGCCACCGCCCTCATGGGCTCGATCACCTCGGGCACCGGTGGGGTCACCGGTGGTTTGATACCGGCGAGTCGACCGGGCGCAGGGGGGGAACGGAAAGCTGGTGACTGTCAGCCAGGACGTGGAGATCGAAGGCCGCACCCTCCGGGTGACGAATCTCGACAAGGTCCTCTACCCGAACGGATTCACCAAGGCTCAGGTCATCGACTACTACATCCGGGTTGCTCCCGCCTTGCTCCGTCACCTCGCCGGGCGCCCCATCACCCTGAAGCGTTATCCCAACGGCACCGAAGGGCAGTTCTTCTACGAGAAGAACTGCCCTTCTCACCGCCCGGAGTGGGTGAACACCGTCAAGGTGCCCCGCGCCCGGGGGGACGAGCGTTTCATCACTTACTGCACCGTCGACGACCTTCCCACCCTCGTGTGGCTGGCCAACCTGGCCGCCATCGAGCTCCATCCACTGCTGGCCAGGGCCGTCGACGTCGACTCGCCCACCCACGTGGTATTCGACCTCGACCCTGGTCCGCCGGCCGGGCTGCTCGAGTGCGCTCGCGTCGGATGCCTCGTGCGCCAAGAGCTGGATGGAATGGGGCTGCAGTGCTTTCCCAAGACGTCGGGCTCGAAGGGGCTGCAGCTCTACGTCCCCCTCAACCGGCCCCACACCTACGAGCAGACCAAGCCCTTCGCCCATCGCCTGGCCGCCGCCCTGGCCCGGCGGCATCCGGAGCTGGTCGTCGAGAAGATGGACAAGTCGCTGCGCAAGGGGAAGGTGCTCATCGACTGGAGTCAGAACCATCCCACCAAGACGACCGTGGGCCCCTACTCGCTGCGCGCCCGCGAGCGCCCGACCGTCTCCACCCCTGTCAGATGGGGCGAGGTGGAGGACCTTCTCGCGGGAGGCGACGCCTCCCAACTCGCTTTTGACGCCACCCAGGTCCTCGATCGGCTGAACGAGGAGGGCGACCTGTTCGAGCCGGTCGCCACCCTGCACCAGGAGCTGCCGGTCTGAGCTCGGGCTCATCGCCCCGCTTGCACCCACAGCTCCATGGCGATGTGGGGCCCGATGTCGGGCTCCTCCCACTCCTCGCCGACCGGGCAGAGGCCGAAGTGCCGGTAGAAGCCGACCGCCGGCACTCGGGCGTTGCACCACAGCCGCCCACCACCGGCGCCGGCGACGTGCCCGATGGCTGCGGTGAGAACCGCCGCCCCGACACCCTTCCCCCGCATCGTCTCGTCCGTGGCCATACCTCGCAGCCTCCACGCCGATGAGTCGTCTGCCGCCCACGGTGGCGGCTGGCGCATCAGCGAACCGATGCCCACCAGCCGCCCATCGGTGTCGAAAGCGCCGAGGTGGCGAGAGTCGGCATCGTCATCCCCTGGGAAGCGGACCTCGTCCATCCGCTGGTGGGGACGCAGCACTCTCTGGCGGAGGGGAAGGGTGGCGTCGGCGGCGATGGTCCCGACCACCACCGGGCCGTCGAGTGCCGCTCCTGCCACCGGTCGACGGTACCGCCGCCCACGCCGGCGCGCGGCGCTACCGTCGGCCATGCTGGCGCGCGACCATTGTCGGGTGCCCCTCCGCCGCATCAACCACGTGCAGCTGGCGATGCCCGCCGGCCGCGAAAGCGACGCCGTGGCCTTCTACGAGGGTCTGCTCGGCATCCCCCACGTCCCCAAGCCCGAGCACCTCGCCCGCCGGGGTGGCTGCTGGTTCGAGAAGGGGGACCTGAAGGTCCATGTCGGGGTCGACTCGGACTTCGTGCCGGCCCGCAAGGCTCATCCCGCTTTCGAGGTGCAGGGCCTGGGCGAGCTCGAGGCCCGGCTGCGCGGGGCCGGAGCCCCGGTCAAGGACGACGAGCCCCTCGAGGGGTGGCAGCGGATCTACACCGAAGACCCCTTCGGCAACCGGATCGAGCTGATGGAACCCACCGGCTGACCTCGGGCGACCGGCCGCTGTCACACCTCCGGGTCACCATGCCCGGTATGAGCGCTGAAATCTTCCTCGCCCTGGTGGTAGCCGGGTTCCTCGGCGGCCTGGGCGCCGGCCACCTGCTCGAACGTCGCCGCCGGGCCACCGCCGTCGCCTCCCTCGTCGAGCCCATCGGGTCGTCACTCGAACGGGTCGAGAGCCGGCTGCAAGAGATCGAAGCGGCCCGGCGCGAGGCCTACGGGGGCATCACCCAGCAGATGCGGTCGATGATGGAGTCCCAAGAGCTGCTGCGAGGCGAGACGGCGGCGCTGGGACGGGCGCTGCGCAACCCCGGCGTCAGGGGACGATGGGGGGAGCTGCAGCTGCGGCGGGTGGTCGAGATGGCCGGGTTGGTGGCCCAGTGCGACTTCGTCGAGCAGCCGGCGCTGTCCGCCGGCGGCGGAGCTCTCCGTCCCGACCTCGTCGTGCGGCTGCCCGGAGGGCGCTCGGTGGCCGTGGACGCCAAGGTGCCCCTCGATTCCTACATCGAAGCGACCGCGGCCACCGACGAGAAGGCCGTGCGGGCCGGTCTGGCCGACCACGCCCGCCGGCTCCGAGCCCATGTCGCCTCCCTCTCGTCGCGGGAGTACTGGTCTCGGCTGCCGGGCAGCCCCGAGTTCGTGGTGGCCTTCCTGCCGGCCGACCCGCTGCTGGCGGCGGCCATCGAGGCGGATCCCAGTCTGATGGACTTCGCCGTGGCTTCCGACGTGCTCCTCGCCACCCCCGCAACGCTCATCGCCCTGCTGCGGGCGGTCGCCCACGGGTGGAGGCAGTCGGCCCTGGCCGACAACGCCCGCGAGGTGTGCGAGGTTGGTCGCGAGCTGCATCACCGGCTGGGCGCCCTCGCCGACCACTTGGGAGCGGTGGGTCGCAGCCTCGATCGGGCGGTGGAGGCCTACAACCGTTCGGTCGGTTCGTTCGAGACGCGGGTTACGGTGAGCGCCCGACGCCTGGCGCAACTGGGGGCGGCCGACGAACCGCTTGACGCTCCTCAGGCCGTTACCGCCGTGGCCAGGACGCCGAGGCCGCCCGACGCCGCCGCCTGACGTTTGGTGGCTCAGATGACGGGTTGCTCGGTCCAGCGGCCGAACACCTGGGCCATGGCGTCGACGATCTCGCCGATGGTGGCGTAGGCACGGGTCGCCTGGAGGATCGGCTCCATGAGGTTGCGGGTGGGGTCGGCGGCCGCCCGGGTCACCTCCGAAAGGGCCGAGTCGACCGCGCCTTGGTCCCGCGCTGAGCGGACGTGGGCCAGCCGTTTCCGTTGGCGCTCCTCCACCTCGGGTCCGATGTAGAGGATGGGCGTGGCCTCGTCGTCCGTGTCGGTGAACCGGTTGGCACCCACCATCACCCGCCGGCCCGACGTCAGTCGGGTTTCGGCCTGGTAGGCGGACTCGGATATCTGGGACTGGAACCAGCCGGCCTCGATGGCCTCGTACACCCCTTCGAGGATCGACCCGTTACCGAGCTCGTCGAGGTAGGAGAAGACCTCCTCGGCCCGCCGCTCCATCTCGTCGGTCATCCACTCCACGTAATGCGATCCCCCGAGCGGGTCGGCCACGTGAGGAACTCCGGTCTCGTGGGCGATCACCTGTTGGGTGCGCAGGGCTATGCGGGCGGCCCTCTCGGTGGGCAGGGCCAGCGCCTCGTCGAACGCGTCGGTGTGGAGGCTCTGGGTGCCGCCGAGCACCCCGGCGAGCGCCTCGATCGCCACCCGGGCGATGTTTACCTCGGGCTGTTGGGCGGTGAGCGACACGCCTGCGGTCTGGGTATGGAAACGGAGACGCGTCGAGGATTCCTGGCGGGCGCCGTACCGGTCGCGCATCCAGCGAGCCCAGATCCGCCGAGCGGCCCGGTACTTGCCGATCTCCTCGAAGAAGTCGATGTGAGCGTTGAAGAAGAACGACAGGCGGGGGGCGAACCTGTCGACGTCGAGCCCGGCGGCGACGGCGGCCTCCACATAGGCGAAGCCGTTGGCCAGAGTGAAGGCCAGCTCCTGGGCGGCGGTCGAGCCTGCTTCGCGGATGTGGTAGCCGGAGACCGACACCGGATGCCAGCGCGGCATCTCCACCGTGGTGAAGCGGATCACGTCCGTCACCAGCCGCACCGAAGGCCGAGGCGGGAAGATGAACTCCTTCTGGGCCTGGTACTCCTTCAGGATGTCGTTCTGAATGGTGCCGCCCAGCGCCGACCGCTCCACGCCGCCCTTCTCGCCCACCACCGCGTACATGGCGAGCAGGATCGGGGCGGCGGAGTTGACCGTCATCGAGGTGGTGATCCGCGACAGGTCGATATCGGCGAACAGGTCCTCCATGTCGGCGAGAGTGTCGACCGCCACCCCGGCCTTGCCCACCTCGCCGAGGCAGCGCGGGTCGTCGGAGTCACGTCCCATCAGGGTGGGCAGATCGAAGGCGGTCGAGAGCCCGTCACCCCCAGCGCGCAGGATCTCCTTGAAACGGGTGTTGGTGTCCTCGGGGGTCCCGAAGCCGGCGAACATCCGCATCGTCCACAGCTTCGACCGGTACATGGAGGCGTAAGGCCCCCGCGTGAATGGCCACACGCCGGGGAACTCCCCGTCATCAGGTCCGTGGACCGGCGCCACCGGGATGCCGGACAGGGTCTCGAAGTCGGCGTCACGGGTCGTGGAGCTGTCGAACCGGCGCCGCCACTCGTCTCTGACCACCTCCCGAGTGTACGGCCAGGTGCGACTAGGGCGGCCCCACCGGTTCGGCGAGCAGGCAGCCTGACCCCACCAGGGCGGCCACCTCCTCGGCGTCCAGCCCGAGCCACTCCGACAGCACGGCCGTGTTGTGCTCCCCCCGGTAGGGGGCGCCGCCTCTCGCGCCCGTGGGTGAGGACGACAGGTGGTAGGGCGACTGGACCACCCGGCGCTGTCCCCCTCCCCGGTCGTCCACCGTGGTCCAGGCGCCGCGGGCGGTGGGGGAGTCGAACGACGCCATGGGCTCTCGTACATCGGCCCACGCCAGGTCGGCCCGCTCGAGATCGGCCAGCAGTGAGCGACGGTCGGGGCGGGACGCGATCCATTGGGCGGCCGCCTGGCGCCGGGCCAGGATCTTGTCCTCCAGCGGGGCGTCAGGCGCCGGGTCGGCCACGCCGAGCACCCGGTTCAGCTGGCGCCACACGTAGCGGAACTCCCCGGAGATCAGTAGCGGCCCGCCGGGCCCGTCCCAGATCTCACCCCCGAGTCGGCGCATGGGGAACCCGTCGAGGGCGTGGTGGGCGTAGTCGTCGGTGGCCAGCATGGACTCCAACATTGAGATCTCGACGTGCTGACCCCGGTGGGTTCGCTGGCGCTCGAGCAGACAGGACAGCACACCGACGAGGCCGTGGAGAGCGGCGTTGGTGTCGGCGATGGAGAGCATCGGATCACTCGGGGCGCGCTGGTCGAAGGCGGCTTGGCGGCCGATCAAGCCGGACTCAGCGTGGATGACCGGGGCGAAGGCCGCCCGGCTGGCGTCACTCCCCTCGGGACCGAATCCGGTCACCGACAGCATGATCAACCCGGGGTTGTCGGCGGCGAGCACCTCCCACCCGAGACCGAGGCGAGCCATCACGCCGGGCCGGAAGTTCTCGATGAGCACATCGGCGACGCCAGCGAGGCGCCGGGCGAGCTCGACTCCCTCCGGTTGGCGCAGGTCGATGCACACGTTGCGCTTTCCCGCGTTCTGCTGGGTGTAGAAGCCCGACAGGCCGTGTCTCACCTCTCCCCACACGCGGGTCATGTCCCCGTCGGGAGGCTCGAGCTTGACCACATCGGCCCCGAGGTCCGACATCATGCGACCGGCGAACGGTCCGGATACGACGCGGGACAGATCGAGGACGCGGATGCCGAAGAGCGGCCCGGAGTGGGCCGGGGCGCCCGCCGCCCGCTCAGCCATCCTGTTGGACGACCCTCCAGCTCTGGGAGGCGAGCCCGGTTCCGGTCACGTCGGTCGGCGGGAGGTCCGCCACCTGGATGCGATAGTGAGCCGACTCGGGCACCGGAACCTGGTACGGGTAGCTGCACGAGCCGTCGCCCAGTGGGCTCGGCGAGCCGAGGGTGGAGCCGGCCAGGGTCCGCCCCCACTGGTCGACGACGACCACCGACGCTCCGGCGGCGACCCCCGCCGGGGCGGTGGCGCACCCGCCGTGACCATCTCCGGGCGCCAGCACCGTGCCGTGGATCACGTGGACGCCGCGAGCGGTCGGCGCGGAAGTCGGCACGGGTCCCGGTTGGCGGTGGAGCCGCCCGGCCAGCATCCCACCCCCCACTACGGCGACCATCACGAGGATCATCAGGAGTTGGCCTCGGCGGACGGGACGGCCGGTGGGGCGGGGCGGCGTCGCGGTGCGTTGCGGGGATGTCACGGCTCTCCTTCCGCCGTCACCTTACCGGCCGGCCCCCGGCGCGCCACACTTGGTGGGTGCCCGAGCTGCCTGAGGTCGAGGCCCTCTCCCTGTTCCTTGGCGAACGCACGGAGGGAGCGATCGTCGAGCGGGTCGACGTGGTCGCGGTCAGCGCCCTCAAGACCTTCAGCCCCTCTCCGGACGAGCTGTGTGGCCGGACCATGCAGTCGGTGGGCCGGCGGGGGAAGTTCCTCGTGATGGCGACCGACGGCCCCTCGCTGGTCGTTCATCTAGCCCGGGTCGGGTGGATCAGGTGGCGCGACGTTCCCGCCGGACGGCCGAAGCCGGGCCGGGGCCCGTTGGCCCTGCGGGTGACCCTCGATCGGGGGGAGTTCGACGTGACCGAGGCGGGCACCCAGAAGAAGGTGGCGGTCTACGTCGTGGAACGGCCCGAGGATGTCCCTGGCGTGGCGTCCCTCGGCGTCGATCCGCTCTCCTCGGAGTTCACGGCCGATCGCCTCGCTGCGCTGCTGGGGTCGACCCGCCAGCAGCTCAAGGGGGCCCTGACGGACCAGTCCCTGGTCGCCGGGGTCGGCAACGCCTACTCCGATGAGGCGTTGCACGCCGCCCGCCTCTCACCGTTCAAGGCGGCGTCGTCACTCACCCCCGAGGAAGTGGAGAGTCTGCACACGGCCATCTTGTCGGTGCTGGCCGATGCCGTCGGTCGCTCGGCGGGGTTGCCGGCTGCCGGCCTGAAGAGCGAGAAGAGGTCGGGAATGAGGGTCCATGGCCGGACCGGAGAGGGGTGCCCGGTGTGCGGGGAAAAGATCCGCCAGGTGGCCTTCGCCGATCGCTCGTTGCAGTACTGCCCGGGCTGTCAGACCGGTGGCAAGGTGCTGGCCGACCGGCGCCTCTCGCGGCTTCTCAAGTGACGGGGCTGGGGAACGTCACCTCCTCGGTGGTCGGGTGCGCCACCATCGCCCCCCCAGGATCGCCAGGACCACGAACGCACCCGCCCCGCTGAGGGCCGGGAAGGCCGGGCTGATGTGGGCCCCCGGCTCCGGGCCGATGGCCAGCGTCGTCGGCGGAGGCGGCGGCGGGGGGAGGGGCAGAGTCGTGACCGACGACGTGGTCGTCGGCGCCGTCGTGGTGGTGGTCGTCCGCAAGGTGCGCGCTGTGGTCGGGGGGTGCGCCACCCCGGTAGTGGTCGTGGTCCGCACGGTCGTCGTCGACGACCGGGGAACGCTCGTGGTGGTGGTGGTGAGGGGAGTGGTGGTCGGTGTCGTCGTGGGCGCCGTGGTCGGCGGGGGGGAGGTCGTCGTGGTCGTTCCGGGTGCCACCCTGGCCTCGGTGGGCCCGGCGAGGGACAGTCCGGCCAGCAAGGTGACGCCGAGCGCCGCGGGTGGCAGGAGTCGAAGGACGGGCACGTTCACAGTTTGGACGACCGGTGGGTCGAAGGCGCGCCGGCAGCGCTGTGACAGTCGCCGGGCGCTCTGACGATGATGTGGCGGTGACCGCCGCTGACGTGCCTGCGCCGGCGCGGGCCGCACGACTGGCCGGTTACGGTCCCAGCCTGGCGGTCATCGGGCCGTTCATCCTCCTTGGGCTGCGGTGCGCGCTGTGGCGGAGCCACGTGTTCCTACGTGGCGACCTGGCCCTGATCGACCTGTCGGTGCGCAACGCCGGCCGCCTCCACCAGGTGCTCGGCCCCTACGACCGCTTTGGTTGGCACCACCCCGGCCCCGTCTACTTCTACCTGGTGGCCAGCGTCGCCCGGGTGGTGGGCGGCGGGCTCCAGGCCCAGGCGGTGGGAGCAGCTCTCCTCAACGGACTGTCGGTCGGCGGCGTGGTGTTCGTCGTGGGCCGTCTGGCCGGGCGCCGGGCAGCGGTCGGCGCCGGCGCCCTGCTGGCGGCGGCAGTGGCGGTCCTGGGCCCGGTGGTCATGATCAACCCCTGGAACCCCTACGTCGTGGTCCTGCCGGTGCTCCTGGTGGGCGTCCTTTCCGTCGGCGCTGCCTGTGGGGTGACCACGTGCTGGGCGGCGGCGGCCCTGGTGGGCACCTTCGTCGTCCAGACGGATGTGGGAACGCTGCCGGTGGTGGCGGCCGCCCTGGTCCTGTCGGGCGCGTCCTGGCTCATCTGGAAGCCCCAGCGGACGGCGCTCACCAAGGCGCCCGCCGCGGTGGTGCTGCTGGTCCTGGCGGTCGCCCTCTGGGTGCCCCCGCTCGTTCAGCAGTTGACTGGATCGCCGGGCAACCTCGGACAGATCGTCTCTTTCATGACGGCCGGACATCCCCGAGCCGGCCTGCCCGCAGCGGTACGGGCCCTTGGCAGTGCCCAGCTGAATGTGGTCGGACTCTCGTCTGGAGGCGCCGTTGGCCTGTTGCTGCCGGTGGCGCTGGGATCGACCGGTGTGGTGTGGGGTACCAGGCGCCGCAGCCTCTTTGCCGCCGCCGCCGGCGCTCTGTGCCTCTTGAGCGTGGTGGTCTCGATCGCGGCGGCGGCCGCCGTTGTGGGTCCCGTGTACCGCTACCTGATCGAATGGTCGGTGGCCCTTCCACTCCTTGGCGCGGTAGGCGTCATCACCGCGGCCGGCACGGACCAGCCCGCCGGGGAATCCTCCAGTCGCGCCGGGCGCCCGATGACGGCCGTGCCGTGGGTCGCCCTGGCCGTCGGCGTGTTGGCGTTGGTGGGTCGCATGTTGTCCCTGCCGTCGTTCGGCACCTACTCGGCGCCGGAAGTGGCCGCGGCATGGGACCTGGTGCGCCCGGCGCTGGCCGTCCGACCCCACGAGCGCGTCGAGGTCGACGCCGTCGATCCGGCTGGGTGGGCGGTGGCTGCCGGACTGTGTGACGAGATCGACCGGACCGCGACCGGATTCGTAGTGCCCTCCCAGTGGGGATTCCAGTACGGCAGCGATCGGGTGGGCTCGGCCGCCACCGTCGTGTACCTCCGGGCGCCGGCCCCCCCGCCGGGCGAGCCCGGGCAGTTGCTGGGCCGGGCCGGGCCGGTATCGGTGTGGCTGGCCCACCAAGCCGGCGGCCCCACTGGAGTGAGCTGACGGCGGAAGAAGTTCCGGCAGGAAGCCCACCGCAAGGGCTCCGGGCGCAACCCCGGCCACGTCCTTCCGGAAGGACTTCCGGAAGGAAGCAGCCTGCCCGCGGGGAAGGCGGGAAGGCCAACCGGAAGGAAACCGGCCGGCTTCCGTGGAGTCCTGGCATCCTTCCGGAAGGAAACTGCTGGCTTCCGGCCGGAAGGAAGTCGGTGGGAACGTCCTTCCTTCCGGAAATCCTCCGGAAGCAGACGACGTCCACGATGGGTAGTATGGGGCGATGCCCAGCGCCAAGGACACTTACTCCGCCGCCCAGGCGGCCGACATCATCGGGGTCAGCGAACGGCGGGTCCGCCAGTTGGTTGCCGAGAAGAAGCTTCCGGGGGTCCGGTCGGCCGACGGAACGGTGAGGATTCCCCAGCAGGCAGTGAACGAGGAACGGAAGAAGCGCCGCGGCGGCTCGACCGCCACCGCCTCCACCGCCACCAAGCGCAAGGCGACGGGTGCGACCAAGGCCCGATCCGACGTTGATGTCGACGCCCTGGCCTCGGCGGTCGCCAGCGCCGTGGGCCAGCGGCTGGAGGGTCAACTGGAGGTGACTCGGCGGGCTGAGAGTCTTGTGCGGGCCGAACTCGACGAGGAGCGGGCCCGACGCATGGAGGCCGAAGCGAAGCTGGCCGAAGCCCAGCGGCAGGTCGAGGAGCTCAGGGAAGCGGCGTCGAAGCGCGGGATCTTCAAGCGCCGGCGGCCGGTGGCGAGCGAAGCCTGATGAGAAGGGCAGCGGCGGCGGTGTCGGTGCTGGCGCTGGCCGCCTGCGGAGGGGCGTCGGGCGGCGCCCAGGGAACGTCGACCACCAGCCCGGCCCAGGCGAAGTCGGCGATCGCCTCGACGTGGACCACCTTCTTCTCCGCCTCGACCCCGCTGAGCACCGAGATCTCCCTGCTTCAGAACGGGAACCGTCACGAGGCTCAGATCCAGGCCCTGCACAAGCAGATGCCCGCCGACCTCTCGGCCCGAGTCGTCTCGGTGGCGGTGTCCAACGGGCAGGCGACGGTGACTTACGACCTCATCAGCAACGGGCAACCGTTGTTGAGCTCCCACTCGACCGGCAAGGCGGTCCTGGTGGCCGGTAGGTGGCTGGTCAGCGAAGGGACGTTCTGCTCGCTGGTCACCCTCGCCGGGTCGAGCTGCTGAGCTCGCTCAGGGCGGCGTCTCCTCCTGTAAGGGAGAGACCCGACCGTGGCTCATCTCCACGACATCGTTGGTGAGCAGGCGGGCGCGGTCGGCCCGCTGCTCCACGAGGAGGAGGGCCGCGCCGGCGTGGTGAAGGCGTCCCAGGCCGGCGTAAATCTCCTCGATGGCCGCCGGAGCCAAACCGAGCGCCAGCTCGTCGGCGATGACGAGGCGGGGTGGGTCGGCCAGCACCCGGGCCAACGCCAGGAGGCGCTGCTCCCCACCGGAGAGGGTTCCCGCCGCCTGGCGCCGCCGCTCGCGCAGGCGGGGGTACACCTCGAAGGCGGCCTCGAGGGCCTCATCGACGCGACGGGTCGACTGGCGGAAGGCGAGGACGAGGTTCTCCTCGACCGTGAGGCTGGCGAAGACGCCACGTCCCTCCGGGATGTGCGCCATTCCGGCCGTGGCCAGATCATGCGGTGAGCTGCTGGTGACGTCGCGGCCATCGAAGACGACTGAGCCCCGGGTGGGGCGGACCAGGCCGGAGCAGACTCGCGCCAGGGTCGTCTTGCCCGCCCCGTTCGGTCCGACCACAGCGCAGGCTGAACCGGCGAGAAGGGTCAACGACACGCCGAACAGGACTCGGAACTTCCCGTAGCCGGCGTCGACCTCCTCGAGGCGGAGGAGGACCTCGCCCGCCTCGCTCACCGGTCCACCCCCGCCCGGTAGGCCGCCTCCACCGCCGCGCTGTCCAGCGTCGTCGCCGGGTGGCCTTCGGTGAGGACCAGGCCGGCGGAGAGGACGTAGACGCGGTCGGCGACGGCGCGCACGAGGTCCAGGTCGTGCTCGACCAGCAGGACCGAAGTGCCCCCGGCGCGCACCGACGTGAGGGCCTGTACCAAGGTGTGCCGATCGGCGTCGTCGAGCCCGGACGACGGCTCGTCGGCGAGGACCACCGAGGGGTCGGTGGCCAGGGCCCGGGCCAGCTCCACCAGCCGGGCCCGGCCCAGGCTGAGTACCTGGGCTTGCCGGTCGGCGTCCTCATCCAACCCGAGGAGGGAGAGGAGCGAGTTCACCCGGGCCTGCTCCTCGGGGCGTTCCGCCGTAGGTGCGATCAGGTCTCGCACCAGCCCGCGGTGTTGGCGGCGGGCCCGGGCGGCGACAATGAGGTTCTGCCGGACGGTGAGCTCGGAGAACAGCTCGACCCGTTGGAAGGTTCGGGCCATGCCCAGGCGGGCCCGACGGTGGACGGGAAGGTTGGTGATGTCGCGCCCGTCGAGGAGCACCGAGCCCGAGTCCGGGCGGGTGGTGCCGAGCAGACAGTCGAAGAGGGTCGTCTTGCCCGCTCCATTGGGCCCGATGACCGCGACCAGCTCCGACTCGTCGATCCGGAGGGATACGTCGCTCAGCGCCAGGATCCCCCCGAAGCGTTTGGTCAACGACGTGGCTTCGAGGACCGTCACCCGGCACCTCCGCCCGACCAGACCCTACGGGCGCGGTCCACTATCGCTCGGCTCGCCCAGGGAACCAACCCTTCCTGGTGCCGGATGTAGCTCAGGGCGCCGAACCCGAACAGCACGGCGGCCACCGTGCTGTATCGCGACGGAAGCGTGGCCAGGAACTCGGGAACGACGGTGATGGCCACGCCGGCGGCCACCGCGCCCCCCACGGTCCGCACTCCCGTGATGGCCACCACCACCAGCCAGAACAGCGATTGGAAGAAGGTGAAGTTGCTGGCGCTCACCGCCCCCAGCGTGGTGCCCAGCAGCGCTCCGCCGAGGCCGGCGACTCCGGCGGACAGGGTGAAGGCCACCACCTTGGCCCTTCTCACGTCGATGCCGATCGATTCGGCGGCCACCTCGCTTCCTCTCAGGGCTCCCAGGTAAAGGCCGATCGTTCCCCGCTTCAGCCGCGACACGAGAAGGGCCGCTAGGGCTAGCACCAGGACCGAAAGGGCGAAGAAGGGCCGGTTGGCGTTGAAGCTGACGGGGCCGATCAGAGGGCGGGGCACGACGATGCCGGTGGTTCCGTTGCCCGCCCAGGACTGAGGGAACACCAGGTTGTCCACCAGCAGCCCGAAGGCGAAGGTGGCCAGGGCGAGGTAGATGCCGCCCACCCGCAGCGACGGTACAGCCGCCACCACTCCGACGAGGCCGGCGACGACCCCGCCGGCGATCAGGCCGGCCACTACCGACAGGTTGTAGTGGCTGGCCAGCTGGCCAGCGGTGAACGCACCTATGCCGGCGAACTCTGCTTGGCACAGCGAGACCTGGCCGCTCATACCCACCAGGACGGTGAAGGACAAGAAGACGACGCCCATGGCCACCGCCTCGGTGCCCACATAGAGCCAGTAGGAGGGCAGCACCAAGGCCATCACCACGGCGACGGCCAGGGCGGCGCCGGCCTGACTGGAGGAGCTCAGGCTCTGGATCCGGGCCGGAAGGGCGATCGGCCCGGTCGCCGTCGGAGGATCCACGCCGGCCAGGGGGTCAGCGCCCGAACCCCGGCGCGCCAGGCTCGGCCAGGCCAGCAGGGCGATGAGCAGCAGCAGGAAGGGCAGCGAAGGACGGAGACCCTTGACGAACTGGCTGCCCAGGGGCAGGTAGGCGGTTATCAGCTCCTGGCCGATGCCGAGGACGAGTCCTCCGGCCACGGTCAGGCTCAGGCTGGTCAGGCGACCGATGGCGGCGGCGGCGATCGCCGCCACCACGAGGGTGTCGAAGTTGAAGACGTCTACTGACCGGTACAGCGGGGCGAGGAGCACCCCGGCGAGGCCGGCCACCACGCTGGAGACGATCCAGGCCAGCGAGCTGACCCGAGCCGAGTCGACCCCCACCAATTCGGCCAGGCGAGGGCTCTCTACTACCGCCCGCATGCGGAGTCCGAGTGGTGTGTAGCGGAACATGAAACCGATCGCGACGGTGATGAGGACGGTGGCGGCGACAACCGCCAGCTGGGCCGTGTCGATCCGGTCAGTGCCCGTGCCGATGACATCCGGAGGGGTCGGGCCGAGGGCCGGGGGGGCGAGTCGGGTGCCCACTCCGAGCCAGGCGGCCTGGATCAGGGCAGGGATGCCGACTAGGAGCCCCAGGCTGCTGACCAACCGGACGACCATCGGCGCTGTCCGCAGGCGGCGGAACAGAACCCGCTCGAGGATGTAGCCCACCGCCCCGCCGACGATCACGACGGAGGTGAGGGTGGCCGCCCACAGCGGCCAGCGGTGGGTTCCCCGCGTCTCGTAGAACACCGCCGCCGACAGGTACGCCTGGGCGCCGAAAGCCAGGTTGAACACGCCCGACGAGCGGTAGGTGATCACCAGGCCCAGTCCCACCAGGGCGTAGATGCAGCCGAAGGGCACCCCCGAGATCAGGTAGCGGGTCACCCGGGGGGCCCCCCCGACCCGCCGGCTGCGGATGAGCCCGGGACACCGGGTACGGCTATCGGGGTAAGCGCCGCGGTCGTCGCCGCCGAGTTGCTGAGGCAGACGAACGGGTTCCCGAAGAGCGTGATGAACCTTCCGCCTCGCACCTGCAGGTACACCGAGCAGTTGGTGCTGCCGGCTTGGGTGTGGTCGGTGCGCCAGTTCACCGGGGTCTCGATCCCGTTGGCGGTGAACTCGGTGAGCGAATTGATGGCTTCGACCAGACCGTGGCGGGTGAGGTCGCGCCCGGCCCGCTGCAGTCCCTCAACGAACATGGCGGCCGATACCCAACCGGCGAGGGATACCTGGCCGATCGCCGCCTTGGGGTAGTGGGATCTCATCTCCGACAGGTACTGGGTCATACCGGGGGACAGGCCCGCGTCCTCGAAGGGGACGAAATCGGTGGTGAGGTAGACCCCTTCGTACTCGCGGGGGAACTTCTCGAGGGTGGCATGGTCGTAGCCGTCCAGCCAGTACTGGGCCACGTGGCTCAGGCCGGCTCTGGCCAGCCCGGCCGACACGATGGTGCTGCCGGTGGGATCCATGCAGGTGACCACGAAGTCGGCGCCCGATCGGCGGATGCGGGAGATGTCGGCGTCGACGTTGGCGACGCCGATGGGCAGGCTGGAGTCGTCCAGGACGACAGGGAAGCCGAACTTCTCGAAGGAGAGCTTCTGGCCCCGGGCGCAGGCGGCGGACTGGGAGACGGCGTAGGCGAGCACCGCGACCCGGTGGGCGCCGATGCGACCGGCCAGGAACGGGCCGGCCACGTCGACCGCAGTCGGGTCGGTGTACGAGCCGTTGTGGCCGAACATGGTGGGGCCGGCCCCCCACTCGGGGTTGACGTTCCATCCGAAGGTCGGGACGTCGTGTTGGGCCAGGTACCTCCCCCCGGAGAACACTGGCGTGGCTACCGGGATCACCGCGAACACTCCGTCCTTTTCCACCAGCTGGCGGGCGGCGGCGATGTCGCTGCTGGGGTCGGTCTGGTCGTCGAGCTCCGCCACCAGCTCGATGCGTCGCCCGTGGACGCCACCGGCCGAGTTGACCATGTCGAAATAGGCCTTCGCCCCCTGAAAGGCGGGAGACCACTGGTCGCCGAGGGGGCCGCTTATGGCGGCGATGCCTCCGACCCGGATCACGTCGGGCCCGACCCCGGTGGCGCCGGAGCCCGAGCCCAACCCGCCGGCCGGCGCGTTTCCGCACGCGCCAGCCAGGACGGCGAGGATCAGGGCGGCGCCCCTGGACCGCCAATGGAACCGCGGGGGCGGGATCACGTCATGCGCCGAGGTCGTCGAGCGTCTCGACGAGGCGGTCCGCCGCCGAGCGGCACATCGCCTCCCAGGCGTTCACGTCGTCGGCTGCCGCCTCGGCCTCCTGCCACAGGGTGGCCTCCAGGGGGTCCAGCTGGGCCCGGACGTTCGGGAGGTGCTCGGGTGCCGTCTCCACCAGCTGTCGCAGCGCGGCCATCCGCTGGTGAAGGGCCGGGTCGCCCAACCCGCCCGGCAGCTGGTCTGGCACCAGGGCGGGCAGGAAGACGCTGACGCAAGGGCTGCCGGGGGCGACCCAGGCCCGGGGCCGGCCGCCGGCGGGGAGATAGGCGATCATCGCCGCCGCCGTGTGCATGTAACCCGGCAGGTGCATGCACACGGTGACTCCCTCGCCGTCGGAGTTGAACGTGGTGGGCGGTGGCGACGCCGCCCCGGCCCCGTCACCGTGGTCGCGCAGGTGCCGGGCCAGGTCCGCCAGCTGTGGCCCAGCGGTCACGGCCCGGCGCGACGCGGCGAGGCGGCGGTCGGCATGGCCCGTCGGCACGGACGGGTGTGACCAGCGGGCGGAGACGTCCGTGCCCGGCGGCACCCCGGCCGAACCTGTCGTCCAGTCCGTCCCGAGGGTGAACCGGTTGGAGATGGCCGTCGCCGTCCGGCTCGGCGTCGCCACCCATTGGCGGCCCATGGTCTCGACGACCCAGCTCTCCTCTGAGTCGGCGACGAGGAACGAGGAGAAGTAGCGGTCGCCCGACTCATCGCACACACCGCCCTGGCCGTGGGCCTCGATCAGCTGGGACAGCAGGTCCACGCCGTGAGAGGCCGACGTGGCACCTTCGAGGCACAGCCGCACCAGCTCCATGCCGGTGAGGGCGTCCGGCGCCGACCTCGGGTCCTCGGCGGTCCACAGCTTCTCGTTGCCCACGGCCACGCCGTGCTCGTTGACGCCGTGCTCCAGGCCCCACATCCACCGAGGCCGCGAACCGAGCACCGCCTGGGCACCCCGATCCGGGATCTCCAGGTGCTGGGTGCGGAGGGTTCGTCCGGGCGGCCGAGGGGGCAGCGCCTCGATCAGCTGGAGCTCCCCATCCGGACGGTCCGAGTTCTTGGCGAAGAACGTCCCGCCGGCACCCGGTGCCCAGAGGGTGTCGCACACCCGGCGAACGGTAATCTCGCTCATGACCGACGCGACGGTTCACCCGCTGGATCCACTCGGGCCGGACGAGATCCGCGACGCCGTTCGCATCACGAGGGAGCTCAAGGATCTGGGGGAGCGCGCCCGGTTCGCCTTGGTCGCCCTGGAGGAGCCTTCCAAACAAGAGGTGCTGGAGCAGCTCGGTGGCACGGAGCGGCGGGCCCGGGTCCAGGTGGTCGACCCCGACGCCCGACGGGCGTGGGACGGCGTGGTGTCGCTGAGCGCCAAGGACGTCCTGGCGTGGGACGAGATCGAGGCGGGCCAACCCCCCTTCACCTTCGGCGAGTTCCGCTTGGCCGTAGCGGCGGTTCGCGCCGATCCGCGGTGGCAGGACGCGGTCCGGGCCCGGGGCGTCCAAGACATCGACTCCGTTCAGATCGACCCGTGGTCGGTGGGCGCCTTCGGGGCGGAGCCCGAGACCCGCCGGCTGGCCCGGTGCGTCTCCTACGTGCGGACAACCCCCACCGACAACGGGTACGCCCATCCCATCGAAGGACTGGTGGCGACGGTGGACCTTCAGACCGGTGAGGTCGTCGAGGTCGTCGACGCCGGCGTGGTCCCGGTGCCCCAGGAGACCGGCGCCTACGACGCCGAGGTGGTGGGCGCCCGGTCGGGCCCGCGGACCCTCGACATCGTCCAACCCGAGGGCCCAACGTTTGAGGTGGAGGGTCAGGAGATCCGTTGGATGGGCTGGCACATCCGCTTCTCGATGACCCAGACCGAAGGTCTCGTGCTCCACACGGTGGGTTTCGAGGACCACGGCCGCCTGCGTCCGATCCTCTACCGGGCGAGTCTCTCCGAGATGGTCGTTCCCTATGGGGACACCGCGCCCGGCCACTGGTGGAAGAACGCGTTCGACGCGGGGGAGTACGGCATAGGCAAGATGGCCAACTCCCTCGAACTCGGCTGCGACTGTTTGGGGGAGATCACCTACTTCGACGCGTGGTTCGCCGACGACGACGGCGAACCGGTGCGGATCGGTAATGCGGTGTGTCTGCACGAGGAGGATTTCGGCATCCTCTGGAAGCACACCGACGGCTGGTCGGGTAGATCGGAGGTGCGCCGCAGCCGACGGCTGGTGCTGTCGTCGATCTCCACCGTTGGCAATTACGACTACGGCTTCTACTGGTACTTCTACCTCGACGGGACCATTCAGCTCGAGGTCAAGTCGACCGGCATCGTTCAGACCGCCGCCCTGCCGCCTGGTGAGACGCCGGCTCACGGCCAGCGGGTCGCCCCCGACCTCTACGCCCCTCACCACCAGCATTTCTTCTGCTTCCGTCTCGATGTTGACGTCGATGGCGTCACCAACTCGGTGCAGGAGGTCGACGTCGTCGCCTCCGAGTCCGGTCCGGACAACCCCTACGGCAACGCCTTCGAGCTGCGCCGGACGCCGCTGCGCTCCGAGCGCTCGGCCCGCCGGAGGGCCGACCCCTCGGCGTCGAGGTCTTGGTGGATCCTCAACGAAGCGGAGCACAACCGGCTGGGGGAACCGGTCGGCTACCGGCTGGTGCCCGGACCGACCACCTGCCTGTTGGCGGCGCCGAATTCGAGCATCGGAAGACGGGCGGCCTTCGCCACCGAGACTCTGTGGGTCACCGTCAATTCACCCGAGCAGCGCCATGCGGCTGGCTCGCACCCGAACCAACATCCTGGGGGGGAGGGTCTGCCCGCCTGGACAGCGGCCGACCGCTCGCTCGAGTCGACCGATGTCGTGCTCTGGTACACCGTCGGTATCACCCATGTCGCCCGCCCGGAGGACTGGCCGGTGATGCCGGTCGAATGCTCCGGCTTCAGCCTCAAGCCCCAGGGGTTCTTCGAGCGCAATCCGGCGATCGACCTGCCGGCCGCTGATCATTGTCACCGCTAAGCGGGGGCGGCGACGGGCCGGTCTAGTCGAGGGCCTGGTGGTGAGCGGTGGCGTGGTGATGGCCGGTGCCCGAAGGGTCGGTGTGCAGGGTGGCCGCGGAGAGCCGGGGCAGGTTGTGCAGGAGCCGGTGGTGGGCCTCCTCGGCGATCGAGTGACCCTCCGCCACGGTGAGGCTGGCGTCGACCTCCAATGACGCCTCGGCCAGCATGCGATGGCCGATCCAGCGGACGCGGAGGTCATAAACCCCCATGACCCCCGGCACCTCCTCCAGGACGTGGGCGGCTCGGCCGACGAGCTCGGGGTCCACCGCGTCCATCAGCCTCCGGTAGATGTCGCGGGCCGCCGTGCGCAGGACGAGGAGGATGGCGGCGGTGACCACCAGCCCCACGATGGGATCGGCCAGGGGCGCCCCCAGCATCACGCCGATCGCCCCCGCCAGCACGGCGAGAGAGGTCAGCCCGTCGGTCCGGGCGTGAAGGCCGTCGGCGACCAGAGCCGCCGACCCGATGCGGCGGCCGATGCGGATGCGGAACACCGCCACCGCTTCGTTTCCCAGGAATCCGACCACCGCCGCGGCCATGACGGCGCCCACATGGTGGACCCGGGCCGGGTGGACGAGGCGGTGGACCGATGCCCACCCGGCGGCGATGGAGGAGCCCGCCATCACCGCCACGATGAGGATGCCGGCCAGGTCCTCGGCCCGCCCGAATCCGTAGGTGTACCGCCGGGTCGGCGGGCGCCGCCCCATGGAAAAGGCGATCCACAACGGCACGGCGGTGAGGGCGTCGGCCAGGTTGTGCAGCGTGTCGCCCAGCAGGGCGACCGAGCCGCTCAAGATCACCACGCCGGCCTGGATGACGGCCGTGACGCTGAGGCCCACGACCGATATCACCAGGGCCCGGCGTCCCTCCTCGGTCGCCTCCAGGGCCCGGTCGAGTCGGTCGGCCGGGTCGTGGCTGTGGCCCGGGCGCAGAGCGTGGAGGATGGATCCCAGCGCAGACGACATCCGGCCGCGGCCGCGGCCGTGGTCGTGCTCGTGGTGGTGGTGGCCCTCCGACGGCCCGTGGTGGGCGTGGCCGTCGGGGTAGCCGTCGGGGGCGTGGCTGTCCTCGGGGTGGGTCCTCATCGTCGCTCCGAGTGGATTGTGCCCCAGGCGGCCCGGGCGCGACGACGGCCCGGGTGGAGGGCCCGGGCCGTCGTGCGAGGTGACCGGTGGGTCAGGCGAAGGTCGGTGCGTGGGAAGGCGCCCGTTCAATCTCCGGGTGCTGGTACATGGCCCCGCTGGCGAGAAGCATCCACAGGGCGAAGCCGAGGAGGCCCACCAGGCCGACCACGTCGACCACCCGGCTGTAGGTGGTCAGGTAGAGGGAGGCTGACCCCGAGATCCACAACAGGGCCCCGACGAGGATGCCGAGCCATCCGAGGTTGGGGCTCACCATCTCCTTGCGCACCATGGCCATCGACCCGGTGACGACGAACAGTCCGGCCGCCAGGGCGAGGAGGGCCTGGGTCACGAAATTGAGGTCGAACATCATGCGGACGGTGGCGGCGCTGGCCGGGTCACCCGGCCGACCGGCCATCAGGGCCAGCGTTGCGGTGGGCAACGCCGAGATGATGCCCACCGTCGCCACCGAGATGCCCGACCCGAACACGGCAGGGGACAGCGCCTCGGCGCCTCCTTCGGCCCGCTGCAGCACGTGGCGGAGGTGGGCGACGAACCACAGGAAGACCAGCGAGGCGAAGCTGGCCAGCAGGGTCGAGGTGACCAGGGCCCGGCGGTGGTCGGAGAAGTAGGACGTGATCTTCGCCGTGGAGGCGTTGAGGTGGGGCGGCATCGGAGCGATGAACACGCTGACCAGAAGCAGCACCACGAAGGCGATACCTGCGGAGGCGCCGTAGCGCTCCCACTTGGTCTCGTTCATTGGGCGGATCCCCCTTGTCAACGGACCGTCAGGCCCGTACTCCGCCCTCCACCAGTTGTACGCCCGCCGAGCGCCCTTGGCAATGATCCCCGTCGGACGGCGACGGGGGCAGGATCAGACTCCGGCCAGGGCGTCGCCCATCAGGTCGACGAAGTTGTCGACGTAGAAGCGGCGGCGGGCCCGTTCGCCGACCTTCTCCAGGCTGCGGCCGAACCGCCCGAGGGGGTTGCGGCCCCCCTCCACGTGGGGGTAGTCGGAGGAGAACATGCAGACCTCCTCGCCGGTCTGCTCGATGACCCAGCCGGCGTCTTCGTGCGGGTAGGGCGTCACTCGCACCTGGCGCAGGATGTACTCGCTCGGCTTCAGCTCCAGCTTCTGAAGGCGCTCCTCGTTCTTGCGGAAGGCGTCGCCGGCCGAATCCAGCGACCGCATCAGTCCGGGCATCCAGCTCGCCCCTTGCTCGATGACCCCGATCTTGAGGCGGGGGAACCGGTCGAGGATGCCGTCGATGATCATGGTGGAGAGGGTCTGCATCACCGGGTAGGGGATGGCCATGTAGTCGACGGACCGGAAGTTCCCGTCGCCGCCGTGGAAGTCGGGCACGGGAGGCAGGCCGTTGACGAAGTAGCTGGGATCGAGCAGCTGCCCTCCGCCGCCGACGTGGAAGACGATGGGCAGCCCGGCGTCCTGCGCCTGGGACCACACCCGATCGAGGCCGACGTGGCTGGGGGAGTGACCCTTCGGGCAGGCGGAGGCGATCATCAGCGCCTTGCAGCCCATGTCGATCGCTTCTTCGGCGAAGGCGGCGGAGGTGTCGAAGTCGGCGAGCGGCACGTAGCCGACCGGCAGCAGCCGGCGGTCCACCGAGCAGAAGTCGACGATGGCCCGGTTGTGGGCCCGGGCGACGCCGTAGGCGTACTCGAGGTCGTCGCCGTGCTCGGCGGCCAGCAACGCTTTGTTGGCGAAGGTGTTGAAGACCAGCTGCGACGCGAACCCGAGAAGGTCGAGGGCAGCGGGCCGGTCCTCTTTGATGAAGGACCCCGTCGCCGCCCAGTTCTTGCGCAGCATGATCTCATCGGCGTCGTGGCTGCGGTACTCGGGATCCTGGTGACGGGCCCGGACCTTGTCGAGGAAGCGGTCCTCGCCCGGGGCCACGGTGCTGGTGTACAGCGGCTGCAGCCGATCGCGCACCGGCGGGTCGGCATAGTCTCGCAGCCAGTCCGGCGTCTCCATCACGTGGGCGTCGGCGTCGTGGATCAGCAGGTCACCGGCGTAAGGCATCGGAGGGTCCCCCTGGTTCGTGCGGTCTCGATGCTAGTGGCGAGGGTCCGTCGGGGGGTCCCGGGAGGAATCCGGCTGCTGGGTGGGGAAAGTGTGTCGGACGTGCGTGGGCTCAGTCGTACCCGGACCGCGGCGGCTGTCATGGCCGCTGCCGTGTGCGTCGTGGGCTCCACGTGTCTGCTGACGGCCGGCCCGGCGGCCGCCGCCGCCTCCGGCTCGACGACGCCGACGACGTCACCGGCGCCCGCCCCGACGGCGGCGCCGACCACCATGCCGACGGTGGCGCCGGCCAACTCCACGACCACCACCACGGCGGACGGAGCATCGGGCTCTTCGGCCGACCAGAGCGCCACCACGGCCAGCACCAGCGCCGCCGGGTCGCCCCAGGTCAACTATCAGATGCTGTCCGAATCGGAGGCGGTCCGCCGGACCGGCCCCACCTCGACCGCTCCGCTGCTGGCGGCCCTGGCCCAGCTCCAGCGGTTCGGTCTCACGCCGGTGCAGGCGGCGATCATCGGTATGGGCCAGTTCCCCGTCGCCGGTCTGGCCACCTACGGCGACGACTTCCTGGAGTACCGGTCCTTCCCCACGCCCCACCTGCACCAGGGCATCGACATCGTCGCCGCCGAGGGGACGCCGTTGCGGTCACCGGCAGCGGGCGTGCTGCGCTACAGCACGGCCGACCCCGACGGCTACGGGCTCACCGCCCTGGTCGTCCAGCCCGACGGGACGTACTTCCTGCTCGCCCACATGAGCGCCACCGTCCTCGGCCTGGCCAGCGGGGCCAGCGTCAAGCAGGGCCAGGTGATCGGCTTCGTCGGCGCCTCCGGGGACGCCACCGGGCCCCACTGCCACTTCGAGGTCCACCCCCGGGGTGGGGCGGCGACAGACCCGAAGCCCTTCCTCGACGGGGCCCTGGCCCAGGCGATGGCCCAAGTGCCCGCCCTGGTGCAGGCCTTCGCCGGCCCGCAGCAGGCGACCGCCCCGGTGGTGACGGCCGTTCCCTCGCCGGCTCCGGTGCCCGCCGCGCCGACCCAGAGCTTCGTTGCGTCCGGCGCCGTCCCCCGCCGGTCGTCAAAGCTCCCGTACGCCCTGGCCGCGGTGGTGGCGCTGGTGGCGGGGGCGGTGGCCTGGGACGTGGTCGACCGCCGGCGGCTCACCGGTCCTCGCTGACCCCGGATTGCCACCGATCGACTTGGTCTAGGGTCGATCGATGGCCGCGACCGCCGAGCGTTCCGTCGTTGAGGCCGTCCCCCGTCGGCTCCTGATCGGCGGCGACTGGGTCGACCCGACCAGCGGGGCCACCCTGCCGGTCGAGGACCCCTCGACGGGCGAGACGATCGTCGAGGTCGCCGACGCCGGCCCGGAGGAGGCCCGCCAGGCCCTGGCTGCCGCGGCCGATGCCCAGGAGTCGTGGGCGGCGACGCCGGCCCGAGAGCGCGGCGAGATCCTGCGCCGGGCGTTCGAGCTGATCACCAGCCGGGTCGACGACCTGGCCCTGCTCATGACCCTCGAGATGGGCAAGCCGATCAGCCACTCGCGGGCGGAGGTGGCCTACGGCGCCGAGTTCTTCCGCTGGTTCTCCGAGGAAGCGGTCAGGGTGGCCGGCCGGTACCTGCCGGCCCCCGACGGGCGAGGCCGCATCCTCACCATGCGCCAGCCGGTCGGACCCTGCCTCCTCGTCACGCCCTGGAACTTCCCGATGGCCATGGGGACCCGCAAGATCGGGCCGGCGGTGGCGGCCGGCTGCACCATGGTCATCAAGCCGGCCGGCCTCACCCCCCTCTCCATGCTGGAGTTGGCCCGGATCCTCACCGAGGCCGGGTTGCCGCCCGGCGTGCTGAACGTGCTCACCACCTCGTCGTCCGGATCGGCCACCGCGCCGCTGTTCGACGACCCCCGGCTGCGCAAGGTCTCCTTCACCGGGTCCACCGAGGTTGGCCGCAAACTCCTCGAGCAGGCGGCCGGCCGGGTCCTGCGGGTCTCGATGGAGTTGGGCGGCAACGCCCCGTTCATCGTGTTCGAGGACGCCGACCTGGACGCGGCGGTGGAGGGAGCGGTGGTGGCCAAGATGCGCAACGTCGGGGAGGCCTGCACCGCCGCCAACCGCTTCCACGTGGCCGCTCCGGTCGCCGCCGAGTTCACCGAGCGGTTGGCCGCCCGCATCGGCGCCATGAAGGTGGGTCGGGGGACGGACGAGAGCGTCGAGGTCGGCCCGCTCGTCGACGAGGCCACCCGGTCGAAGGTCGAGGAGCTGGTCGACGACGCCAGGGCCCGCGGGGCCCGCCCCGTCGTGGGGGGGACGAGGTCAGACGGCCGCGGCTACTTCTTCCAGCCGACGGTGCTGGCCGACGTCCCGCCCGACGCCCGGCTGCTCAGGGAGGAGATCTTCGGCCCCGTCGCACCGGTCGTCCCCTTCGAGGGCGAGGATCAGGCGGTGGCGGCCGCCAACGACACCGAGTTCGGGCTGGTCGCCTACGTGTACACCCGCGACCTGCGTCGGGCCTTCCGGGTGGTCGAGCGGCTGGAGTCCGGCATGGTCGGGCTCAACCGGGGAATGGTCTCCAACCCGGCGGCCCCGTTCGGGGGGGTGAAGCAGTCAGGGCTGGGACGCGAGGGCGGCTTCGAGGGCATCGACGAGTACCTCGAGACCAAGTACGTGGCCATCGACCTCTGAGCCGCCATGACCCCGGGCGCCCCCCAGCCGATCGATGTCACACCCCCCGGCCAGGATTACCCCATGTTCGCCACGACCGACTGGGACTCCGCCCCGCCCATCACCGCCGCGCCCGCCCCCAGGTGTCCCCGCCGGACGTCAGCTCCCTCCCTCGGGCTGGCCTGCCTTCTGGCCGTGGCCTTCGGCCTGGTGGTCGCCGCCCATCTCGCCGGGGGCTGGCCCCGACTGGTTCTGGCCGTGGCCGCCTGCTCGTGGTCGGCCAGCGCCCTCGCCCGCTCGGCCACGCCGGGGGGCTAGCGGGGTCAGTACGAGCGGGGGAGGCCCAACGAGTGCTGGGCCACGTAGTTCAGGATCATCTCCCGGCTGACCGGCGCCGTGCGCTGCAGGCGGGTGAACCCCCACAGGTCGGCCAGCCCGTACTCGGAGGAGAGCCCGTTCCCCCCGTGGGTCTGGATGGCCTGGTCGAGAGCGGCCAGGGCCGCCTCGGCCGCCGCGTACTTGGCCATGTTGGCCGCCTCACTGGCGTCGAGGCCCCGGTCGTGCAGCCACGCCGCCTTCTGGGTCATCAGCCGGGCCAGCTCGGACTCCACCTTGGCCTTGGCCAGCGGGTGGGAGATCCCCTGGTGCGCCCCGATCGGAACGTTCCACACCCGCCGGTCGCGGGCGTACTCGGCGGCCCGGTCGAGGGCGTAGCGGGCCAGCCCGTTCGAGATCGAGGCCCCGGTGATCCGCTCCGGGTTGAGGCCGGTGAAGACCTGGCGGAGGCCTTCCCCCTCGGCGCCGATCAGCCGGTCGGGGCCCACCTCCACATCGTCGAAGTGCAGGGTGAACTGCTTTTCCGGGGCGACGATCTCCACCGGTATGAGGCTTTTCTCCAACCCAGGGGCGTCGAGGTCCACCACGAACAGCGACAGCCGGCCCCGACCGGTGCGCTCGTCTGTCCCCGTCCGGGTGACGACGAGGAGCGCCTCGGCCTCGTCGGCGCCGGAGATGTAGTGCTTGGTGCCCCGGATGCGGTAGCCGCCCTGGTAAGGGGTGGCCACCGTGGAGATCTGGTGGGAGTTCGACCCGGCGTCGGGCTCGGTGATGGCAAAGGCCATCTTGAGCTCACCGGTGGCGAAGCGGGGCAGCCACTGCTGGCGCTGCTCCTCGCTGCCGTGGCGGGCGATGACCGTGGCGCAGATGGCCGGTGACACCACCAGCAGCAGCAACGGGCAGCCGGCGGCGGCCAGCTCCTCGCAGACGATGGCCAGCTCGGAGATGCCCATGCCGCCCCCGCCGTAGGCCTCGGGCACGTTGACGCCCAGGTAGCCCTGGCCGGCCAGGGCGTCCCACAGCTCGTCGGACTTCTCGCCCTGCCGGGCCTTGGTCACGAAGTAGCGGTGCCCGAAGCTGGCTGCGATCTTGGCCACGGCCGAGCGCAGCAGGCTCTGTTCGGAGGTCTCGGCGAAGTCCACCGGTTGATTGTCGCAGGCCCGGCCGGTCGCCGGCGGCCGCCCGTCAGTGGACGGTGACGGTGCCCTGGGTGCCGTCGACGGTCACCATGGCCCCGTCGGGCACCTTGTTGGTGGCGTCGGTGACCGACACGACACAGGGGATGCCGAGCTCCCTCGAGACGATGACGGCGTGGGTGATCTGGGCCCCGACGTTCACCACCACGGCCGCGGCGGGCACGAAAAGAGGTGTCCACGAGGGGTCGGTGATCGGGGCGATCAACACGTCCCCGGGCTCCAGGGCCTGCGGGTGGGACGGGTCGAGAACCACCCGGGCCCTACCGGTGGCCTTTCCGGGGCAGCCGGGGATTCCCGTGAGGGTGGTGCCGGGCTTGACGGTGGCGGCGCCGTGCTGGTCGCGCCGCTTCCACTGGGACAGCGGAGGCACCTCACCCACGACGATGAACGGAGGCTCGAGGGCGAAGAGTTCCTCGTAGGCGGCGGCCCGGGTCTGGACGACCGAGGTGAACGAGGCGGGGTCGGCCACGAAGTCGTCCAGCTCCTCGTCGGTCAGCATGAAGACGTCGGCCAGGTGGGCCAAGTGCCCGGCCTCGGCCATGCGTCGTCCCAGCTGGCGGAAGGCGAGGCGCGCCTCGTGGACGATCCTGATGTTGTTGGTCTTGGTGCGCTCGCGGCCCGGCAGGAACACCCGGGCGCAGCGCAGGCCGGCGCCGAACTGGGCCCGGGCCTCGTCGTTTCCGGCCAGGGCCGCCTCGACCTCGGCGGCGGCGGCGTGCTGTTGGGCGGCCAGCCGCTCGGTATGCAGGCGGGGCGAGGCGTCGTCGTCGGCGAGGCGCATCCGATCGACGGCGGCCAGGGCCAGCTCGGGGCGGGTGCCCCAGGTGTCGGATCGCAGCTCCCACTCGTTGGGCCCCCGCGACCCGTAGCGACGGAGGAAGTCGGCGAACGAGCTGAGGAAAGCGTCGCAGTCGGCGTCGTCCGCTGCCCTCAGGCGGGCCTCCAGGCCGTCGACGCCGCCGTCGAAGGCGGACGTCAGCCGCTTCGAGGAGCGCACCCGACGCGACAGGTCCCACATCTCCCACGACGGAGCGGCCGAGTCGACCCCGCCCGTCGCCGCCGCCAGCTGCATGGTCAGCTCGGGACGACCGATGGCGGCGCAGACGCCGGCCACCGTGCCGAGACCCACTCCGGAGCCGCTCGACACGATGATGTGGCGCTCGAACAGCGACCTCCAGTGGGGGATCATGGCCCGGGCCCGGGCGACCAGCTCAGCGGGTGACAGCGCCGCCAGGTCCGGTCGGGCCCCCACCACCTCTTCGACCCGGCTCTGGTCCTCGACCAGCTCCGGCAGGGCCTCGGCGGTCAGGAACCAGCCGAACAGCCGGCTGAGCGCCTCAGTGTGGCGGGGACTCTCGTCGGTGGGGCGGGGCTGGTAGGGCGGGATGCCCGGCATCTCGCCGAAGTACTGGAAGTCGACCATCTCCGGAGTCATGCCCGGCGCCCGCACCCCGAAGATCCGGGTCATCGACATGTTGAGGTAGAGGTAGCCCCCGAACGACCCCACGCAGTTGGGCTGGTCGGCGTCGAACTCCTCACGGTCGAAGGTGCCGCCGCTCACGTAGGCGTCCTGCCAGCCCAGCTCCGAGGCCTTCATCATGCCGAAGGTGCCGAACAGCGGCGACATGGGGTCGGGGCACACCTCGCCGGCGTTGGCCCGGGTGTAGATGGGATAGGTGGGGCTCGGCTCGTTGTCGGTGATCCAGCGCTCGAGCGGCATCGTCTAGGTGTACTCCCACACCAGGGGCTGGACGGCGCCGGTTCCCAGCAGCTCGGCCGGGCTCTTCTTGTCGATGTGGCCGATCAGCCCGTTGTAGATGCCGTAGCCCACCAGCTCCTGCAGTCGGGGCGGGAAAGTGCGCACCAAGTCGGGGGGGATGCCCAGCTGCTGGTTCTCCTGCTGGCGGATGAACCCGGCGCAATAGTTCATGGCGATTCCCACCCGGCGCTGCGAGGAACGGTTGGCGCCTCCGCCGTGCCACAAGCTGCCGTTCCAGACCAGGACGCTGCCCTTCGGCATCTCGGCGGCCACGGTGTCGTACTCGCCCCCGTAGTCGGGCGAGCGGTCCGCCAGGTGGCTTCCGGGGACGAGCCGGGTGGCCCCGTTCTCCTCGGTGAAGTCGGTGAGGGCCCACATGGTGTTGCAGACCGTGGCCACGTGGGGCTTGCCGAGAGGGATCAGCTGGTCGTCGGCGTGGATCGGCTGGGCGGACTCGCCCGGGCAGATCGAGATCGACGACAGCGAGGAGACCAGGCAGCCGGGGTCGAGGACGCCCTCCACGACGGGCAGCACCTCCGGGTGGACCGGAATGCGCTGGTACAGGGGGCCCTTCGCCAACAGGTTGTAGATCCGCACCGTGGCCCGCCCCTCGAAGCCATTGTCGGCGGGCACCACCGCATCACGCCGCTCGACCGCCACCAGGTCCTCGGCCAGGGCGTCGATCAGATCGGCCTCGATGACCCGCTCGAGGATGGTGTAGCCATCCTGGGCCAGGCGGTCGAGATGCTGGCGGAGCTGGGAGCCGTCCATGGCCGAACGCTATCGTCGCGGCCCCCGTGGCGGCTGCCACCGGGGCCGCCGCCATGTATCCTGTTGGCAGTTCGCCGCTGGGCCAACGTCGTCCCGGAACGGCTGTCGGAGCACCTTTCCCTGGGATGACGAACATGACCTTTGGACGACGGGCCCCCGAGGGCCTCTACCAGCCGGCCTTCGAGCACGACGCCTGTGGGGTCGCCTTCGTGGTGGACATGAAGGGACGGCGCAGCCACCGCATCGTGGAGCAGGGCCTCACCGCCCTGCTGAACCTCGAGCACCGGGGCGCCTCCGGCTCGGAGACCAACACCGGAGACGGGGCGGGCATCCTGATCCAGGTCCCCGACCGGTTCCTCCGGGCCGTCGCCGGCTTCCACCTGCCATCCGCCGGCTCCTACGGGGTGGGCCTGGCCTTCCTGCCGGCCGAGGATCCCGACGGCGCCGCCGGGGCTCTCGACAAGGTGGTCGCCGCCGAGGGGCTCGAAGTCCTGGGCTGGCGTCCGGTGCCGTTCGACGACTCGATGATCGGCGCCACCGCCCGTTCGGTCGAGCCGGTGTTCCGTCAGCTGTTCGTGGCCGGCGCCGGCCTGTCGGGCCTCGACCTCGAGCGCCGGCTGTTCATGCTGCGCAAGCGGGCCGAGCGCGAGGTGCCGGCGGTGTACTTCCCGAGCCTGTCCAGCCGGACCCTCGTCTACAAGGGGATGCTCACCGCTCCCCAGGTGCAGCGGTTCTTCACCGACCTGGCCGACGAGCGGCTCGACAGCGCCCTGGCCCTGGTGCACTCGCGGTTTTCGACGAACACCTTCCCCTCGTGGCCGCTGGCCCACCCCTACCGCATGATCGCCCACAACGGCGAGATCAACACCCTCCAGGGGAACCGCAACTGGATGAGGGCGCGCGAGGCCCTAATCGCCAGCCCGCACCTCACCGGCGACCTCGAGCGGATCTTCCCCATCTGCACCCCCGGCGCCAGCGACTCGGCATCATTCGACGAGGTGCTCGAGCTGCTCCACATGGGCGGCCGGTCCCTGCCCCATGCCGTGCTCATGATGGTGCCCGAGGCGTGGGAGAACCACGAGTCGATGGACCCGGCCCGCCGGGCCTTCTACCAGTTCCACGCCTCGCTGATGGAGCCGTGGGACGGGCCGGCGGCGGTGGCCTTCACCGACGGGACGGTGATCGGCTCGGTCCTCGACCGCAACGGGCTGCGCCCGCTGCGCTACTGGGTGAGCGCCGACGGCCTGGTCGTCATGGCCTCCGAGGCGGGGGTGCTGGACATCCCCGCCAGCGAGGTGGTGGAGAAGGGTCGGATCCAACCCGGCCGGATGTTCCTGGTTGACACGTCTCGCGGCCGCATCGTCGCCGACGACGAGATCAAGGCCGAGCTGGCCGCCGAGCACCCGTACCAGGAGTGGCTCGACGCCGGCCTGGTCCACATGGACGATCTGCCCCCCCGTGACATGCTGACGCCCCAGCACGCCTCGGTGGTGCGTCACCAGCGGGTGTTCGGCTATACCCAGGAGGAGCTCAAGATCCTTCTGGCCCCGATGGCGCAGAAGGGCGCCGAACCCATCGGCTCGATGGGGACGGACACGCCGCTCGCCGTGCTGTCGGACCGGCCCCGCCTCCTGTTCGACTACTTCAGCCAGCTGTTCGCCCAGGTGACCAACCCGCCCCTGGACGCCATCCGCGAGGAGCTGGTCACCTCCCTTTCCGCCACCATCGGGCCCGAAGGCAACCTTTTGGAGCCGACGCCGAAGTCGTGCCGCCAGGTCGTCCTGCCCTTCCCGGTGATCGACAACTACGACCTGGCCAAGCTGCGCTACATCAACGAGCACGGCGAGACGCCGGGGTTCCGGGCGGTCGCCATCGACGGGCTCTACCCGGTCGCCGGCGGCGGCGCCGCCCTCCGTCAGGCGCTGGAGGACGTGCGGGTGAAGGTGAGCGCGGCGATCGACGACGGCGCCAACGTCATCATCCTCTCGGACCGGTTCAGCTCCGACGAGCTCGCCCCGATCCCCTCGCTGCTGCTGACCTCCGCCGTCCACCACCACCTGATCCGACAGAAGACCCGCACCCGTGTCGGCCTGGTCGTCGAGGCGGGGGACGCCCGCGAGGTCCATCACGTGGCCCTCCTCATCGGATATGGCGCCGCCGCCGTCAACCCCTACCTCGCCTTCGAGACGATCGACGACATGATCACCACCGGGGCCCTCAAGGGGGTGACCCGCCATCAGGCCATCCACCACTACGTGAAGGCGCTGGGCAAGGGCGTGCTCAAAGTGATGTCCAAGATGGGCATCTCCACCGTGGCGTCCTACACCGGCGCCCAGGTGTTCGAGGCCATCGGCCTCGGCAAGGACCTGGTCGACGAGTACTTCGCCGGCACGGTCAGCCGGCTCGGGGGGATCGGCCTCGACGAGATCGCGGCGGAGGTGGCGGCCCGCCACGCCCGGGGCTACCCGGACCGCCCGGAGGAACTCGTTCACCGCCCCCTCGAGGTGGGAGGGGAGTACCAGTGGCGGCGCGAGGGGGAGTTCCACCTCTTCAACCCCGAGACCGTGTACCGGCTCCAGCACGGCACCCGGTCCAAGCGCTACTCCATCTTCAAGGACTACACCCGCCTGGTGGACGACCAGTCGAACCGGCTGGCGACCCTGCGGGGTCTGTTCCAGCTGCGCACGGGCGTGCGCCCGCCCGTGCCGATCGAGGAGGTCGAGCCGATCTCGGAGATCGTGAAGCGGTTCTCCACCGGCGCCATGTCCTACGGCTCCATCTCGGCCGAGGCCCACGAGACCCTGGCGGTGGCCATGAACCGGCTCGGGGGGCGGTCCAACACCGGGGAAGGCGGTGAGGATCCCGAGCGCTTCGTGCCCGACCCCAACGGCGACCTGCGCCGTAGCGCCATCAAGCAGGTGGCCTCGGGGCGGTTCGGCGTCACCAGCGAGTACCTGGTCAACGCCGACGACCTGCAGATCAAGATCGCCCAGGGGGCCAAGCCCGGAGAAGGCGGACAGCTGCCCGGCCACAAGGTCTACCCGTGGATCGCCAAGACCCGGTACTCGACGCCCGGTGTGGGGCTCATCTCGCCCCCGCCGCACCACGACATCTACTCCATCGAGGACATCGCCCAGCTCATCCACGACCTCAAGAACGCCAATCCGCGGGCCAGGGTCCACGTGAAGCTGGTGGCCGAGGTCGGGGTGGGCACGGTGGCGGCCGGGGTGTGCAAGGCCCACGCTGACGTGGTCCTGATCTCCGGCCACGACGGGGGCACCGGCGCCTCCCCGCTGACGTCCCTCAAGCACGCCGGCGCCCCTTGGGAGCTCGGCCTGGCCGAGACCCAGCAAACCCTGCTGCTCAACGGCCTGCGCGACCGCATCGTCGTCCAGGTCGATGGGCAGATGAAGACCGGACGCGACGTGGTCATCGCCGCCCTGCTCGGCGCCGAGGAGTACGGCTTCGCCACCGCCCCCTTGGTCGTGTCGGGCTGCATCATGATGCGGGTCTGCCACCTCGACACCTGTCCGGTGGGCATCGCCACCCAGAACCCCGAGCTGCGCAAGCGGTTCAGCGGCAAGCCGGAGTTCGTGGAGACCTTCTTCGAGTACATCGCCGAGGAGGTCCGCGAGTACCTCGCCGAGTTGGGCTTCCGCTCCCTCGACGAGGCGATCGGCCACGTGGAGATGCTCGACACCCGGGCGGCGGTCGACCACTGGAAGGCCCACGGCCTCGACCTCTCCCCGATACTGCACGTGCCGGAGCTGCCCGAAGACGCCGCCCGGCGCTGCGTGACCGTTCAGGACCACGGGCTCGATCGGGCGCTCGACAACGTCCTCATCGAGCGATCGGCGCCGGCACTCGAGGACGGCCGGCGGGTGGAGATCGATCTGCCCATCCGCAACGTGAACCGAACGGTCGGAACCATGCTCGGCTCCGAGGTCACCCGCCGCTACGGCGGCACCGGTCTCCCCGACGACACGATCACCGTTCGGCTGACCGGCTCGGCCGGCCAGAGCTTCGGAGCCTTCGTGCCCCGCGGCATCACCCTGCGCCTCGCCGGTGATGCCAACGACTACCTGGGCAAGGGCCTGTCCGGCGGGCGGATCCTCGTTCAGCCGCCCCCCGAGGCGCCGTTCGCGGCCGAGGCCAACGTCGTCGCCGGCAACGTGAGCTTCTACGGGGCGACCGGCGGCGAGGCGTTCATCAGGGGCGTGGTGGGGGAGCGCTTCTGCGTGCGCAACTCCGGGGTTACGGCGGTGGTCGAAGGGGTCGGCGACCATGGGTGCGAGTACATGACGGGCGGCCTCGTCGTGGTCCTCGGCTCGACCGGGCGGAACTTCGGCGCCGGCATGTCCGGGGGAGCGGCCTACGTCTACGACCGCGACGCCACCTTCGCCACCCGGCTCAACCGCGAGATGGTCGATCTCGACCCGCTCGAGGAGGAGGACCGGGCCACGCTGGTGGAGCTCGTCCGCCGCCACCTGGCCGAGACCGGTTCGACGGTGGCCGAGCGGCTGCTCGCCGGGTGGGACATCGAGGTCGGGCGGTTCGTGAAGGTCATGCCCCGCGACTACAAGCGGGTCCGTGAGGCGGTGCGTCGGGCCGAGGCCGAAGGCCGTTCGGTGGACGAAGCGGTGATGGAGGCGGCCCATGGGTGACGTGACCGGCTTCCTCAAGCACCGGCGCCAGACGCCCGAGCGCCGGCCGGTGCCCGTGCGTCTGCGCGACTGGCACGAGGTCTACCAGCCGTTCCCCGAGGACAGCATCCGTACGCAGGCGGCCCGGTGCATGGACTGCGGAATCCCCTTCTGCAACAACGGGTGTCCGCTCGGCAACCTGATCCCGGACTGGAACGACCTCGTCTTCCGGGGTGACTGGGCCGGCGCCGTCGAGCGGCTGCACGCCACCAACAACTTCCCGGACTTCACCGGACGGCTGTGTCCGGCGCCCTGCGAGGCGGCTTGCGTCCTCGGCATCAACGACGACGCAGTGACGATCAAGCAGGTGGAGTTCGAGATCAGCGAGCGGGCCTTCGACGAGGGCCTTCTCGTCCCGGTGCTGCCCACCGTCAGGACCGGGCGGCGGGTCGCCGTCGTGGGTTCCGGACCGGCCGGGCTGGCCGCCGCCCAGCAGCTCACCCGGGCCGGCCATGACGTCGTCGTGTTCGAGCGGGCCGACCGTATCGGCGGCCTGCTCCGCTACGGGATACCGGAGTTCAAGATGGAGAAGCGGTATCTCGACCGCCGGCTGGCCCAGATGGAGGCCGAAGGCACCGAGTTCCGGACCAATGCCAACGTTGGTGTGAACGTCTCGGTCGAGGAGCTGCGGGACGAGTTCGACGCTGTCGTCCTCGCTGGTGGCGCCACCGTGCCCCGCGACCTGCCGGTGCCCGGCCGCCAGCTCGACGGCGTGCATCAGGCCATGGAGTACCTGCCTCTGTCGAACCGGGTGCAGGAAGGCGACCTCGAGGCCCCGCCGATCACCGCCGAGGGCAAGCGGGTGGTGATCATCGGAGGTGGCGACACCGGCGCCGACTGCCTCGGCACCGCCCACCGCCAAGGGGCGGTGTCGATCCACCAGCTCGAGATCATGCCCCGACCGCCCGACAGCCGGCCCGCCGAGAATCCGTGGCCCACCTGGCCGATCATCTTCCGCACCTCCTCGGCGCACGAAGAGGGCGGTGAGCGGCTCTACTCGGTCACCACCACCGAGTTTGTGGACGACGGCTCCGGCCGGGTCCGGGCCCTGCGGGGCCACCAGGTGGAGATGGTCCGGGGTGACGACGGGTCGATGCGGTTCGACCCGGTGGAGGGCAGCGACTTCGAGCTGGCCTGTGAGCTGGTCCTTTTGGCCATGGGCTTCACCGGGGCCGAGCGGGAAGGGATGATCGACGCTCTCGGCGTGGAGATCGACGGCCGCGGCAACGTCGCCCGCGATTCGGAGTGGGCCACCAGCGTCCCCGGGGTGTTCGTCTGTGGCGACATGGGCCGGGGCCAGAGCCTGATCGTCTGGGCCATCGCCGAGGGCCGGGCCGCCGCCGCCTCGGTCGACCGGTACCTGACCGGCTCCACCGCCCTGCCGGCGGTGGTCACCCCGACCAGCCGCTGAGCTCGGGGGTGCGCGAAAGGGGCCGCCCCGAAGGACGGCCCCTTTCGGCTTCAGCGGTGAAGCTGACTAGCTGTTCAGGTTGGACGGCGGTTGGGGCTGGGTGTAGTTGCTGACCGACGGGGCGCTGCTGCTGTCGTCGGTGGTGTAGACCGAACCCTGAGGCACCAACGTCGAGCCGTCCTTGTTGACGGCGATCTGCTCTCCGGTGAATCCGGCGTTGGAGCCGGACGAGAAGGCGAACGGAACGATGCCCGGACCCCCCAAGTCGGCGCTGTGCAACGTCTTTATGACGCTGTCGCGGGTCGGGTTGACTCCGGCCTGGTCCATCAGCCGGACGAAGGTGTAACCCACCGACTCTCCGTAGAGGACGTTGCCGTCCCACGGAAGGGTCGGGATGTACTGGTCGTGGATCTTCTTGAACAGGGCGATCCACGGGTTGGAGGTGTCGTTCAGGGCCGGCAGGTAGGTGCCGGTCACCATGCCCGTAAGGAGGCTGCCGCCGGCCTTGCCCGACGAGAACTTGGTCAGCAGACCGGACAGGGTGGGCGGGTCAGACCCGACGCTAGAGACGACCCAGGTCGGGTGGTAGCCGATCTTGGCTGCCTGCAGCAGGACCAGGGCGGTGAAGGCAGGGATGGTGTAGAGGGCGACGACCTGGGCGCCCTTGGCCTGGAGGGCGGCCACCTGGGGACCGACGTTGATGTTGGTCACGTCGTAGGGCTGCTTGGTGACCACGTCGGAAGCGGGTATCTCGTAGTCGAGACCCTTGATGCCGTCCTGGCCGAAGTCGTCGTTCTGGTATACGTAGCCGACCTTCTTGCCGGACAGGCTCTGCTTGATGTACTGCCCGAGGATCTTGCCCTCACGGATGTAGTCGGTCTGCCAACCGGAGGTGTAGGGATACTTGCTGGGCTGGTCCCAGCAGATGCAGCCGGAGGCGACGAACAGGTCGGGGACCTTCTCCGAGTTCAGGAAGGCCTCCACGGCCGAGTGGGTGGGCGTTCCCAAGCCGTTGAAGATGGCGAAGACGTTGTCCTGCAGCACCAGCTTGCGGACCACGGTCGTGGTCTGGCTGGGGTTGTAGGCGTCGTCCTCGTAGGTGTACTTGATCTGGCGGCCGTGCACACCGCCCTTGGAGTTCACGTACTGGAACAGGGCGTTGGCCGCCGGGGCGATCTCGCTGTAGCCCGGGGCGGCTGGCCCGGTCAGGGGCTGATGGCTGCCGATCGTGATCGAGTTGGCGGTGATGCCCGGTGCCGAGGCCGTGGGCGTGCCGCCGCCTCCGCTGCCGCCGCTGGTCGTGCTGGATGAGCCGGTGCTCGAGCCGCTCGGGCTGCTGGAGCCGCAGGCGGCCGCCAGCATTCCGAACGCCGCGACCACCGCCACGGAGCGCAAGACCTTGGAGGTCGTGGATCCCATGTGTGGTCCCTTCTCGCCGTGCGGGGTCTCCCCCCGCCGCGCGGACCTTAGCCTCGGCGGACCCGGGAAGCGGCCATTCCCCAGAGACGGACGATCCCGCCCTGCAGGCCGGACGGGAACACCAGCATCACGACGATGAGGACTAACCCGTAGAAGGCCACGGCGAAGTAGGAGCCCATGACGGTGGAGAAACTGAGCGAATGGGCGAGGTCCGTGGACCACTGGGGCACGTAGACCACCAGGATCGAGCCCCAAACGGCCCCGACGATGCTTCCGAGCCCCCCGAGCACGATGCCGGTCAAAAGGGCGATAGACAGCACCAGGGTGAACCCGGCCGGCGCCACCAGCGAGGTGACCACCCCGAGTAGGGCTCCACCCAGCCCGGCGCTGGCCGCCGAGACGACGAAGGCGAGGACCTGGGTGCGGGCCACGTGGATGCCGGCGAGAGCAGCGGCGATCTCGTCGTCGCGTACGGCCCGGAACGTCCGCCCGTACCGGCTGGTAACCAGGTTCGAGAGCAGGAACAGGACAACCAGGGCGCCGGCGGCGCAGATCCACGACAGCCAGTGCTCGAGGCTGAACGACGAGCCCAGGAACGACGGGGCCTGCGGGGACCGCACGGTGAGCCCCTGCTCGCCCCCGAGGGTGTGGGCGAACTGGCGGGCCACCGCCAGCTGGGGGATGCCGACGGCCAGGGCCAGGGTGGCCCCGGCCAGGTAGGGGCCTCGCAGCCGGGCGGCGGCGACACCGATGATTCCCCCCGCCACGGCGGTGGCGGCGGTGGCGATGACGAGCACGACCGCTAGCGGGAGGTGTCCGTTGGGGTCGTGCTGCATTACCAGGGCGGCGCTGTAGCCCCCGATGGCCATCAGAGCGCCGTGGCCGAGCGAGACCTGCCCGTTCAGGCCGGTGAGCACGGTCAGCCCGGCGATCGCCATCACGTAGATGGCGATCTGGGCCAGCTGGAAGTCGGCGAAGCTGCCGGCGATCTGGGTGTAGCCGGCGACGGCGGCGGCGAGAACGATCACCACCAGGCCGTGGCGGACGGCGGCGAACCGCAGCGGGCCCGGCATCCTGGTCACTTCACACCCTCCTCGGGGCGACCCGGGTGAAGAGCCCCTCGGGCCGCACCATCAGCAGGGCGATGAGGATCACCAGCGCCCCGATGGTCTCGAGGCTCGCCCCCTCGTAGCCGCCTATGTAGCTGAGAGCCAGGCCGATGCCGAGGCCACCGATGAGGGCACCCACCGGGCTGTCCAGCCCCCCGAGGATGGCGGCGGTGAACCCGTAGACCAGCACCGCGTCCATGTTCGACGGGTACAGGAAGACGTTGGGCGCCACCAGCAGGCCGGCCAGGGAGCCGGCTCCGGCGGCCAGGGCCCAGCCGAGGGTCAGCATCCTTCCCACCCGCACGCCGAGCAGCCGGGCCACCTCCGGCTCGAAGGCGGCAGCTCTCATCCGCAGCCCGATGCTGGTCCAGCGGAACAGCACCAGCAGACCGACCATGACCGCCAGCACCGCGCAGATGGTGAAGATGTCGAAGGGCGAGAGGTTGATGCGTGAAGAGCCGACGAACACCCCCTGCACCGAGAAGGCGGGCGGGAAGGATCGGTACCTGCCGCCCCAGACCATGCCGGCTATGGCCTCGAGGAGGATCAGTAGACCGAGGGTGACGATCACCGCGTTGAGCGGCGGCTTGGACTCCACCGGCCTGACCAGGACCAGCTCGACCAGCCCTCCGATGATCACTCCGGCGAGGATGGCGATCACCAGGGCCCACCAGTACGAGTCGCCCCGGTCGACGACCGTGATCGCCACGTAGGTGGTGATCATGCCCATCGCTCCCTGGGCGAAGTTCACGATGCGGGTACCCCGCCAGATGAGCACCAGGGACATGGCCAGGGCGGAGTAGATCATCCCCTGGGTCACCCCGCTCAGTGTGAAGGACACGAACTCGTGCACCGGTAATCCCCCCTAGAACCCCAGGTAGTGATGGCGGAGGTCCTCGTCCTCGGCCAGCCGGCTGGCTTCGGCGGTGACCACCACCTTGCCGAGGGCGAGGACGATCCCCTGGTCGGCAATTGACAATGCGCTGCGGGCGTTCTGCTCCACGAGGAGCACGGTCAGGCCCGACTCCGAGCTCAGCTGGCGCAGCAGGGCCATGATCTGGGCGGTGATGAGGGGGGCGAGGCCGAGCGAGGGCTCGTCGAGCAGGAGCAGCTTGGGGCGGGCCATCAGGGCCCGACCGATGGCCAGCATCTGGCGCTCCCCGCCCGACAGCGTGTAGGCCGACTGCCGCCGGCGGGTGTCGAGCGGCGGGAAGAGCTCGTAGACCTCCTCGAGCGCCTTCTTGCGGTCGTCGCGATCTGATCGCCACAGAGCTCCCAGTCGGAGGTTCTCGTCGACGGTGAGATCCTGGATGACGCCGCGGCCCTCGGGGACGTGGGCCACGCCGCGGCGCACGATCTCCTCGGCCCGCAACGAGGTGAGCTCGACGCCGTCGTAGGCGACCCGCCCGGAGCGAGGCCGCACCAGGCCGGTGATGGTGCGCAGCAGGGTCGTCTTGCCCGCTCCGTTGGCGCCGAGCACGGCGGTCACGGCGCCGTCGGGGACCTCGAGGCTTACTCCCGAGATGGCCTCCACCGCCCCGTAGCTGACCCGCAGGTCGTGGACGCTGAGCATCAGGCCTGGCCCTCGGGCTCGCCACCGGTCACTGGCCCGGCGTCGGCCTGGCCCACCTCCTGGCCGAGGTAGGCGGCAGTGACCGCCGGGTCGTCGCGAACCTGATCGGGGGTGCCCGTGGCGATGACCGCACCGAAGTCGAGCACGACGATCCGGTCGCACACCGTCATGACCAGGTCCATGTGGTGCTCGACGAGCATCACCCCCATCGTCGAGCGCAATTCGCGGATCAGCTCACCGAGCTCGTCCATCTCGGCGGCGGACAAGCCGGAAGCCGGCTCGTCGAGGAGGAGCATCCTGGGCTCGGCGACCAGCGCCCGGGCGATGGAGGCCCGCTTCTGGATGGCATAGGGGAGGCTCGCCGGCCGGTGGTTAGCGGCGTCCCGGATGCCCAGGCGGTCCAGGACCTCCACCGCAGAGTCGCGGATGGCCGATTCGGTGCGGACGGAGGGCGGAAGCCCGAGCAGGGCCGACCAGAAGCCGGAGCGGTGGCGGCGGTGGGCGCCCACCATCACGTTGTCCAGCACTGTCATTCCCTGCCACAAACCCACCCCCTGCAGGGTGCGGGCGATGCCCAGGCTGACGAGCTGGTGGGGATGGACGCGAGGGAGGGGACGACCGTCGACTTCGAGACGTCCCGACGTGGGGCGCACGAAGCCGCAGATCACGTTGAACAACGTCGTCTTGCCTGCGCCGTTGGGACCGATGACGCCGACGACCTCGCCGGTGTCTGCCGTCAACGAGACCCGGTTCAGGGCGGTGAGGCCCCCGAACCGGACGGTGACCTCCGAGGCGGCCAGAACCGGCATCCGGCGATAATGGCACTCCCGGACGTCGATGGGAGTGCTCTTCGTCACGGAAGATCCGGACAGCGACGGATCCCAGCCTGTGACAAACGGGCTGAAACCACGTCTGGCCGACAGTACGGATCAGCGGCACCCTGCCCCCCGGAGCACCATGATCACCACAGGGAAGCTGGCGCTGGGGGGCGCGGTGGCCACTTTGGCCATCGGGCTCATGCCCGCGTTGTGCGGGCCGGCATGGCCGGCGTCGGGTGCTGCCGCGGCTGCGGTGACCAGCGCGCCCAGCCAGATGATTCCGGGAACGCTCGGCGGATTCGCGCCGGTTGCACCAGTTCCACGGCTAGCCGGGGCGGCCGTCGCCGGCTCACCTCGCCTGACCTCGGACCTCCCCGGTGTCGGACTGGCAACGGGGTCACCCGTCGCCGTGCTCACCCAGTTCGCCGGTTTGGACCGCGCATCGGAACGCAACGCCTACGGGATCGACGCCGAGCCGCCCGACACCCAGGTGGCGGTCGGCGCCGGACGGGTGGTCGAAGCGGTCAACAGCATTATCGAGGTGTACGACGAGTCCGGGGTCGCCCAGGAATCGTTCGACCTACGGCCCCTGCTCGGAGTGACCGGCTCCGCCTATGTCACCGACCCGTCGCTGCTGTTTGACCCGGCCAGCTCCCGATGGTTCATCACGGCTCTCGTGGTGTCCCCCGGTGCGAGCCGGGTCGCCCTGGCCGTGTCGTCGTCCCCCGACCCGACCGGCCGGTGGGTCGTCGGCACCGCGTCCGCCGGCCTCGGCCTGGTGCGCGACCAACCGAAGGCCGGGGTGGGGGGCGGCAAGGTGGTCGTGGCCTGGAACGACTTCGCCACGGGGGGCGGCTTCCTCGGGTCGGAGCTGCTGGTGCTCGACGAGGCCGCTGTCCTTGCCGGCCATCCGACGGTGGCGACGGCCAGCGCCGGGGCGCCCAACCCCGGGCGATTCGGCCTGCTGCCGGTGTCGCCACCGGCGGGCGCCGACCAGGTGCTCGTGGTCTACAACGGCAGCAGCGGCCCGGTCGCCGGGCCCGGTTACGTAGGCGTCGTGTCGATCACCGGCCGGCCGGCGGCGGGCAACACCACCCTCGTGGTGACTCAGATCCGCTCCGACTCCGACGGGGCGGCGTTCGCCCCCACCGTGCCACCTCCCCCGGCGGCGCAGCCGGGCACCAGCCAGACCATCGACGCCGGCGACGACCGTTTCGTCAGCGCTGCCCAGCGAGGCGGGCGGGTCTGGGTCGCGGCGGGCGACGCCTGCCCCGGCGCCGGTGGTGACTGCCTGCGCCTTATCGCCTTGGACCCGACCAATCTGGGTGCCGGGCTGATAGTCGACGAGGAGCTGGGCGGAGCCGGCGTCGACGACTACTACCCGGCGGTGGCCATCGACGGGACGGGCACCGTCTTCGTCACGTTCTCCGAGTCGTCGCCGTCCCTCTACCCGAGCCTGGCCCTGATGGCCCGCTCGGGGGCGGGCTCGGACGTCGGCCCCGTCCTGCTCGGCGCGGGACAAGGGGACTACGGCGGCGCCCGGTGGGGCGACTACAGCGGGGCCGCCAGCGACCCGGTGGACCCTGGAGACGTATGGGTCGCCGGCGAATACCAGGCGTCAGGGAGCGACCCGGGGGAGTGGGGCACCGTCGTCGCCCGGACCACCGTGTCGCCGCCCACCGTCGGTTCGGTGTCCCCGGCCCGGGGAGAGCTGAGTGGCGGCACGGCGGTGGTCATCGGCGGAGCTGACTTCGTCGCCGGCTCGACCTCCGTACTGTTCGGCACGTCGGCGTCGCCGTCGGTGGCCGTCACCGACCCCGACACGCTCTCCGCCGTGGTGCCCCCGAACGAGGCTCCGGGGGCGGTCGCCGTCACGGTCCAGACGCCGGAGGGCCTCTCGGCGGCCGGGCCGGGCGGGGAGTACGCCTACGGCGGCGTACCGGGGCCGGCGGGCAAGGTGGCGGTCCGGCCCGGAGCGGTCGCCGACACAGCCGTCGTCACCTGGTCGCCACCCCCGGACGACGGGGGCTCACCGCTGACCGGCTACCTGGTCAGCGCGTGGCCGACGGGCCCGTCGGTGAGCATCGGTCCCAACCAGCTGAGCGTGACCGTCGGCGGGTTGGACGGCTCCAGGGGCGAGGTCTTCTCCGTGGCCGCCCTCAACGATCAGGGCCGGGGGCTCGACTCGGCTCCGTCGGCGCCGGTGTGGACCGGGGCCGGCTACTGGTCCGTCACCTCCGCCGGCGGCGTGTTCAGTTTCGGGGACGCGGGTTTCTTCGGTTCGGCGGGCGGGTCGCGCCTGGCGGCGCCGATTGTGGGGATGGCGGCGTCGCCTGATGGTGGGGGTTACTGGTTGGTGGGGGCGGATGGGGGCGTGTTCAGTTTCGGGGCGGCCCTCTTCCACGGGTCGGCTCGCACGGCGGGGGTCACGGTCAGGGTCACGGGCGTATCGGCTGACCGCAGCGGCGCCGGGTACTGGCTGTCGACCGCCGGCGGGGCGGTGCTGGGATTCGGGGACGCCGCCAACTTCGGACCCATCACCGGGGCCCAATTGGGCGGCCCGGTGATCGGCCTAGCCGGCCTCGCCGGCTGACCGCCCGGCATACCGGCTGACGGCCCGGCATACCGGCTGACGGCCCGGCATACATTGTCAGGGCCGACCGGCGGCACGGGAGGGATGCCGTGACCCAGTGGAACTTCGCCGACGTCTACGAGACGGTGGCCGAGAAGCTGCCCGACGCCCCTTGCCAGGTCCAGGGCGAGCGAACGCTGTCGTGGGCCGAGTTCGACCGCCGGGCCGACGCCCTGGCCGCCGACCTGCTCGACGCCGGCCTGACCCGCCAGTCCAAGGTGGCTGCCTACCTCTACAACTGCCCCGAGTATCTGGAGACCTACCTGGCCGCGTTCAAGGCTGGGCTCGTTCCGCTCAACACGAACTACCGCTACGGGCCGGACGAGGTGACCTACCTGCTCGACAACGCCGACGCCGAGGCGGTGGTGTTCCACGCTTCGCTCGCCAACCTGGTGGAGGAGGTCCGCCCACGACTGCCGAAGGTGCGCCGCTGGTACCTGGTCAGCGACGTTCCCTCCGACACGCCGGTCTGGGCCACTGACTACGAGGAGGTGGTGGGTCGCCGGGTGGGGAGAACCGTCGCCCCGTGGGGCCGGACGGCTGACGACATCCTGATGCTCTACACGGGCGGCACCACCGGCATGCCCAAAGGCGTCATGTGGCGTCAGGACGACCTGTTCAACGTGCTGGGCGGCGGGGGCAACCCACTCATCGGAGCGCCCCCCTCCAAGGACATGGAGGAGTACTCCGCCCATCTCACCCAGCCGGGGCTCAAGATGCTGCCCGCCTGCCCGCTGATGCACGGCACCGGCCAGTTCAGCGCCTTCATCGCCATGAACCTCGGCGGGTGCATCGTCACCCTCGCCAACCGCCATTTCGACCCGGCCGAGGTGTGGGACGAGGTCGAACGCCGGGGCGTCAACTCGCTGGTGATCGTGGGGGACGCCTTCGCCCGCCCCCTCCTCGCCGAGCTGGACGCCAACCCGGGGCGGTGGGACCTGTCGAGCCTGATGCTCATGTCCTCCTCAGGGGTCATGTGGAGCCAGGAGGTCAAGGCCGGCCTGCTCAAGCATCACCCCGGCATGGTCCTGTTCGACTCGTTCGGCTCATCCGAGGCGGTCGGCATGGGCGCATCGACCTCGGCGGCCGGAAAGGCCGAGAGCACCGCCGTGTTCCAACTCGGCGAGCAGGTCAAGGTGTTCACCGAGGATGGCAACCCTGTCCAGCCCGGTTCCGGTGAGGTGGGCTTCGTCGCCCTGGGCGGCTACACCCCGATCGGCTACTACAAGGACAGCGAGAAGAGCGAGCGCACGTTCCGGACCATCGACGGTGTCCGCTACTCCATCCCCGGTGACTACGCCACCGTCAACGCCGACGGGACCATCCACCTCCTGGGACGAGGGTCGGTGTGCATCAACACCGGCGGCGAGAAGGTCTTCCCCGAGGAGGTCGAGGAGGTCCTCAAGCTCCACCCTGCCGTCGCCGACGCCGCCTGCGTCGGCCTACCCGACGAACGGTTCGGCGAGGTCATCTGCGCCATTGTCGAGCCGGTCCCCGGGGGGACGGTCGGCCAGGACGAGCTGATCGAGCACGTCCGCGGCCGGCTGGCCCGCTACAAGGCGCCCCGCCAGGTCCTCACCGTCGACACCCTCGGCCGCAGCCCGGCCGGCAAGGTGGACTACGCCGGCCTCAAGGCTCTGGCCGCCGAGCGCAGCGGCGGGCTCTCGTCCTGACCCCCCTCACCCCCGGCCGCCGGCGGCCAGGGTGACCATCGGTTCAGCCTGACCTGGGGGCGGCCGCGTCACCGCCCTGCGACCGGTTGCCGATCCGCTGGATCGAGCTGTGCGGCACGTACCACACCGTTCCTTCGTCGTCGCGCAGGCGGGTGGCCCTGAGGCTGATGCCCTCCACCACGCCGGTCGCCAACCCGGTGTCCACCACGTCACCCACCCCGTACTGGTCTTCCACCAGCATGAACATTCCCGTCAGAAAGTCCTTGACCAGGGTCTGAGCGCCGAAGCCGATGCCGACGCCGACGATGCCGGCTCCGGCGATCAACGGTCCGAGGTTGATGCCGAAGTCGGCCAGGATGGTCGCCACCGCTATCGCCCAGATGCCGAAGGCCACCATGCTGCGCAGGAGCGAGCCGATGGTCTGAGCCCGCTGCGCCGCCCGGGGCGAGGTCGGCATGGCCTCGGCCAGGGGAAGGCGCCGTAGCCGGCCCAGCCCGCGGCCGCCCAGGCGGACTCCGGCGACGAACCGGTTGATCGCTCGCCGGGCCAACAGGTGGGCCAGGACGGCGACCCCCACGATGAGGAGGATCTTGAGGGGCTGGGTGATGATCACATCGGCGATCCGGGCCAGGTGCTGGCTGTGGGTCAGCCGGTAGATGACCAGGCAGGCCTGGTGGGCCTGGCCGGGGGAGCCGCAGGCCTGCTGCTCGGCCTGCTCCGGCGACAGCTGGGCGGCGACCGCCAGCACAAGTCCGGTGGCGCCGGGAGCCGTCATCGGGCCCCGACCGTACCCCGCGGGTGCGACCCCGGTCGCAGGGTTCGGCTGTCTAGCCTGCGGCGGTGCGCCGGGGTCTCGTCGTCGCCGTCACCCTGACGGCCCTCGCCGTGGCGGTTGGCGTGTATTCCAGGGTGTCGGGTGGATCCCCGCCGCCTCCCCGCCGCCACTCGCCCCCGACGACGGTGCCGCCCACCAGCCTCGGTCCTCACGGAACCACCGCGACATGGGTGGTGGCCGAGAATCAGCGCCCGGGCACCTCCGGCTGGGAGATCTCCGGACAGCAGCGGCCGGACTCCATAGAGGGCTACGCCTCGGTGACGAGCGCCCAGCGCGGAGAGTCGGTCGGCCTCTACGTGTCGACGGCGGCACCGACCTTCCACGTCGAGGCTTATCGCATCGGGTGGTACCAGGGGCACGGCGGCCGTCTCGTCTGGTCCTCGCCCGACGCGCCGGGCGGGGCGCAGCCCAACCCGGCCCCGCAGCCGGGTACGAACATGGTCGAGTGCCATTGGAAGGCGTCGATGACCCTGACCGTCGGCGCCGACTGGCCCCCGGGGGACTACATCCTCAAGCTGGTCGGCTCCGGTGGCCAGCAGAGCTGGGTGCCTCTGACCGTGCGTGACGACACCAGCCGCGCCACCTATCTCGTCCTCAACGCGGTGACGACGTGGCAGGCCTACAACCTGTGGGGTGGCTACAGCCTCTACCAGGGGCTGTCCGGACGGGGTCACAGCGACTTCGCCCACCGGTCGCGGGTCGTGTCCTTCGACCGTCCCTACTCGTTCGGCAGCGGCGCCGCCGACTTCTACGGCAACGAGTACCCGCTGGTCCGGTTGGTCGAGCGCCTCGGGCTGGATGTCAGCTACGCCACCGACGTCGACCTCGACGAGGAGCCTGGCATGCTCCAGGCCCACCGGGCCGTCATCTCGCTGGGTCACGACGAGTACTGGTCCACCGCCATGCGCGACGGGGCCACCGAGGCGCGCGATCAGGGGGTCAACCTGATGTTCCTCGGCGCCAACGCCGTGTACCGCCACATCCGCTTCGCCTCCTCACCGTTGGGCCAGGACCGCCACGAGATCTGTTACAAGGTCGCCTCGGAGGACCCCCTGCACGGGGTGAACGACTCCGAGGTGACGTCGAACTGGCCCGACCCGCCCGTCCCCCGGCCGGAGAGCGATCTGGTCGGCGACATGTACCGGTGCAACCCGGTAAAGGCGGACCTGGTCGTGGTCGATCCGTCCTCGTTCGTGGTGGCCGGCACCGGTCTCACCGCGGGAGCCAAGCTGGCGGGTGTGGTGGGTTCGGAGTACGACCGCTACGTGCCCTCCCTCCCCGGACCCCGCAACGTGGAGATCGTTGCCCACTCGCCCCTCACCTGCCGGGGCGCCCCCGACCACTCCGACGTCACCTACTACACGGCCCCCAGCGGGGCGGGTGTCTTCGCCTCCGGCACCAACCTCTGGGTCGCCAGCCTGGGAGGCGCGTGCGCCACCGAGTGCGAGGTGCCGGCCGTCACCGCCATGACCGAGAACGTCCTGGCCGCCTTCGCACCAGGCCCGGCCGGGCGGAGATACCCGAGTCGGACCAACTGGACGGACTTCTATCCGGTCCCATCGGGCTCCACCACGTCGACCACCGCTCCCCCGAGCGGCCCGGATTGAGGCCGGTCGCCTTGCGTCCCGGGGGCTGGCGGCCGACAATCTCCTCTCCCCCCGTAGGAAGGACCTGACATGTCGCCGCGGGTCCTCGACCCCAAGACCAGCCCGGCCCGCCGCTACCTGCAGCACCTCGACGTGGTGCTGCTGGCCTCGACGCTGATCGTCTCGATCATCGGCGTGGTGATGGTCTATTCCGCCACCCGCACCAAGCTGTCGGCCCTGGGCCTCGATCCCCACCAGTACCTCAAGCACCAGGCGTTGTTCGTGGTCCTCGGTATCTGCGCCATGGTGGTGTTCGCCGCCATCGACTACCACCGGTTCGAGGAGCTCGGCATTATCGCCTACGGAGGCGTGGTCTTCCTCCTGCTGGCGGTGATGTCCCCGGTCGGCTCGCGGGCTCTCGGCTCTCAGCGCTGGTTCCAGCTGGGACCGTTCCAGCTGCAGCCGTCCGCTTTCGCCATCCTTGCCCTCATCCTCGCCGGGGCCACGGTCATCCGCCGCGGCAATGGAGACGTCGAGCCCCGCCGGGTGCTCACCATCCTGGTCCTCGGTGCCGTGCCTGCCGGCCTCGTCGCCATCCAGCCGGACCTGGGCACGGCCATCACCATCGGGTGCGTCCTCGGCACCATGCTCGTCATCGCCGGGGTGCGGGGGCGTTACCTCCTGGCGATCGCCGCCCTCGTCGTGGCAGCCACCGTCGGCGGCATCCACATGGGGTTGTTGAAGCACTACCAGGTCCAGCGCCTCACCGCCTTCGTCAACCAGGGGGCCGACACCGGCCAGGCCGGTTACAACCTGCGTGAGTCCAAGATCGCCATCGGGGCCGGGGGCATGTTCGGCAAGGGCCTGTTCCACGGTCCGCAGACCAACCTCCAGTACGTCCCCGAGCAGCAGACCGACTTCATCTTCACGGCCGTCGGGGAGCAGCTCGGCTTCGTCGGCGCCGGCAGCGTGCTGGCCCTCTTCGCCATCATCGTGTGGCGGGTGTGGAGGACCGCCCAGCTCGCCTACGACCTGTTGGGGGCCATGCTGTGTGCCGGGGTCCTGGGCTACATCGCCTTCTCGGTGTTCCAGAACGCCGGCATGACCATGGGCATCATGCCGATCACCGGCATCCCCCTGCCGCTCGTGAGCTACGGGGGCTCGTCGACCATCGCTACCTTCGCCGCGGTGGGGCTGGTCCTGAACGTGGGGATGCGGAGGTTCCGGTGACCACGGGCGGCGGCGGTTGAGACAGGTCGGCGTGGCCGGCGTGTTCGTCGAGCTGCCGAGCCCCTACCCCGTACTCGTCCTGCGCGAGGTCGAGGGGCAGCGGCGCGAGCTGCGCATCCCCATCGGCTTCGCCGAGGGCATGGCCATCGCGTCGGCCTTGCGCAAGGTGACGCCTCCCCGACCGCCCACCCACCAGCTCATGGCCGACGTGATGGGCGAGTTCGCCATCCGGGTCGACCAGGCGGTCATCTCCGGGCTCCGGCAGGGGACCTTCTACGCCCACCTGGACCTGCGGGTGGGCGAGGACCTGCGGGTCGTGTCGTGCCGTCCGTCCGATGCCGTCGCCCTGATGCTGCGCATGCCCAACGCCGGACCGCTGCTGGTCGTCGACGACCTGATGGACAGCGAGGGGGTGGCGCCGGAGTCAGACGGGGACGGGGGTGTTCTCCTCGTCGGAGATGCGGACGAGCAAGCCGAGCAGGACGTAGTTGGCGAGCAGCGAGGATCCGCCGTAGGCGACGAAGGGCAGGGTGACGCCGGTGACGGGGAGCAGCCTCACCACCCCGGCCATGATGAAGAACGCCTGGAAGCCGAGGATGGTCGCGATGCCGGCGGCGAGCAGCTTGGAGAAGTCGGACCGCGAGCGCAAGGCGATCCGCAGGCCGGTCCCCACCAGTAGCACGAAGGCGAAGATCACCAGCGTCGTGCCGAGCAGCCCGAGCTCCTCGCCGATGGCCGCGAAGATGTAGTCGCTGGCCACCACCGGTATCAGCTGGGGGCGGCCCAAGCCCAGGCCGGTGCCGGCCAACCCTCCGCTGCCCATCGCGTAGAGGGCCTGCACCGCCTGGTAGCCGATGGTGTCGGCGTGGGGCCACGGGTTCAGCCACACGGTGATGCGGTCGTGGACGTGGCTGAACAGCCGGCTGGCGGCGAGGGCGCCGATCACGAAGAGGACCAGTCCCACCCCGAGGTAGGCGGCCCGCCCGGTGGAGATCCACAGACAGGCGACGAACAGGACGAAGATGAGCAAGGAGAAGCCGACGTCGCGCTCGGCCGTCATCACCAGCATCGACAGGCCCCACATCAACAGAACCGGGCCGAAGGGGCGGGGATCGGGGACGAGGAGGTTGCCGATTCGTGATGTCGGCGTGGCCAACAGGTCTCGCTTTTCGACCAGGTAGGAGGCGAAGAAGACGGCCAGGCATATCTTGGCCAGCTCTACCGGCTGGAAGGTGAGCCCGCCGAGGCGGACCCAGAGACGGGCGCCGTTGATGTTCTGACCGACGTGGGGGGCCAGCGGCAGCAGGAGGAGCACTATTCCGGCCAGGGCGATGAGGTACCGGTAGCGCTCGAGCAGCTGGGTCCGCCGGATTGCGAACAGGGTCACGACGTACGCCATGACGCCGAACGCCGTCCAGGCCGCCTGCAGCCCGGCGAGGTGGGAGTCGAGGCGGGCGATGAACACGTAGCCGAGCCCGTTCAGGAAGGCGGCGAGGGGCAGGAGGACCGGGCTGGCGTGCGGGGCCAGCCGCCTGGTGGCGATGTGGGCGGCGAGGAGCAGGATAAGCAGGGCGACGAGGAACGGGCCGACGTTGGCCGGTATCGAGGCCGTACGGCCCAGGGACGCCAGGATGTAGGCGAACACGGTGAACCCGGCGGCGAGGGCGAGAAGCCCCAGCTCGGTCGACCGGCGCGGCAGCGCCTGGCGGGCCGTCAGCATCGGCGGAGACTACCCGGGGCGGTACCATCCGATTCGTGGGCCACGCCCTGGTGATCATCGCCGTGTTCCTGGGCGCGGTGGTGGTTTCGGCCACCGTCGCCCTGGCCGTCACCGTTCACCGGCTGCGCCGTCCCATGATGCTCAGCCCGGCGGTCCGGGTGCCGCTGCGGTGGCGGTGGTCGCTGGCCCGCCAGGCCGTGCTCCACCGCCGCTTGCTGGTGGCCATCGGGGGTGTGCGCCTGGAGCTGCCCCGGGCCGGCGGCGCCGGTCCATGGAGCGACCTGATCGCCGAGGTCGAGGCCCTGGCCCTCGAAGTCGACCGCGAGCTGGTCGCGGTCGAATCCCACCCCCGGCCCATCCGCCAGAAGGCGATGGCCGGGTTGGAGGCCAGGGTGCGCGAGGTGGAGCAGGTGGCCGGGCGGCTGGGTCAGACCCTCGGGTCCCTCGAGGCCGGGCGTCCCGGCCGGTCGGCGGCCGAGCTGATGGAGCGACTCGACGCCATTCAGGGGGCGCTGGCGGAGCTCGACGCCGTGCCCGGGGCGTCGAGGTCGTCCGGAGGCCCCTCGGCGAGGCGCTGAAGCTCCTCGGGCCGCAGCAGGCCTCCGGGGCCGACCCGCAGGGAGAGGTAGGCGGCCGCCCCGGCCGGTATCGGCAGCCAGAAGTTCACCAGCCTCCAGCCCAGGACGCCGAGGATGGCCACACCCCGAGGCGACCCGAACCCGACCAGGGTGGGAGCGAGTACCCCCTCCACCACCCCGAGACCCGACGGGGTGATCGGAATGGCCGCCAGCACGTTGGCCAGGCCGTAGGCGACGACGAGGCCGTAGATCGACGGGCGGTGCCCGAAGGCGGCGACGAACACCCACAGAGAGGCGGCGTCGAGCAACCAGTTGGCCGCCGCCCAGGCGCCGGCCCGAACCATGAGAGAGCGGTCCGAGGTCAGCTCGCGCAGCCGGCCGCCGATCTGGCGGAAGACGCGCTCGGCGGCGTCCTCCTTCACCAGCGGGGTGTGTCGGGCCACCGCCCGCAACACCCGGACGGCGCGCTCCTCGCCGCGGGTGATGAGCACGATGAGGGCGGCCACGAAGCCGATGAGCAGCACCCCGAGGACGGCCGCGGTCACGTAGAGCGGGCTGAAGCCCCTCAAGGGGATCGACACCAGCAGACCCACCCAAAGGAAGAGGTTGAGCACGACCGCTGAGCCGACCCCTTGGGTGGCGAGGGCCACCCCGACGTCGGACTTGGGCACGCCCGACTCGGACAGGAGCCGGTAGCCGAGGCTGGCGCCCGCCGCCGTCCCGCCGGGCACGACGTGGCTCACCGACATGGTCGCCAGGTTGATCCTGGTCACGTTCCCGAATCCGATCCGGTGGGGGGCCAGCACCGCCTGGGTCAGCTTGGAATAGGCGAGGAGGGACGCCACTTCGAGGCCGACCCCGGCCAGCGCCAGCCACAGGTTGGCCGTGCTCACCAGGTGGAGGGCCTTGCGCGCCCCGGCCAGCTGGGGGAGGACGAGATACTCGACCACGGCGGCGAGCAACAGGAGGGTCACGAGCCGCCGCAGGGTCTTCGGGATTCTCGCCATGGGATGCCCTCAGACAGCGTGGCAGGAGTACCGGTGCCCGTGCCGGATCACGCGCAGGCTGATACCGAAACAGTCCGACAGGGAGGCGTCGCTGAGGGCCCCCTCGAGGGGGCCGGTGGCCACCACCTGTCCGGAGCGGAGGAGCAGCAAATGGGTGAATCCGGCCGGGATCTCCTCCAGGTGGTGGGTCACCAGCACCATCGGCGGTGACATGGGGTCGACGGCCAGATCGGTGAGCCGGCCCAGGAGCCGCTCACGGGCCCCCAGGTCGAGGCCGGCGTTGGGCTCGTCGAGCAGGAGCAGCTCGGGCCGGCCCATCAGCGCCCGGGCCAGCTGCACCTGCTGACGCTCGCCCTCCGACAGGGTGACGAAGGGATGGTGCTGGAGATGGGCCAGGCCGGCCGCCTCGAGCAGGGCCAGGGCCCGCGACCGCTCGGCGGACCCGTAGTCGTTCCACCAGGTCTCGAGGGCGGCGTGGACCCCGGTCAGGACCACGTCGATGGCGGCCACCGACGGTCGCAACCGCTTGGCCAGGTCGGCGCTGGTGATGCCCAGGCGTTTGCGCAGCTCCCTGACGTCCACCCGCCCGAGTCGTTCACCCAGAATGTCCACCGTGCCGGTGGTCGGGTGGTCGTAACCGCTGGCCAGTCGGAGCATGGTGGTCTTGCCCGAGCCGTTCGGCCCCAGGACCACCCAGCGCTGGTCCGGCTCGACCCGCCAGCTGACGTCGTCGAGGATGCGCAGTCCGTCTCGTTCGAACCCGACGGCGATCAGCTCCAGGGCGGGCACGGCGGAGGACGGTAGCTGGCGGTGCTCGGCCCGCCCCTTACACTGCTCGGCCATGCGACCCCTGGTGGTGCTGCCCACCTACAACGAGGCCGCCAACATCGTCGAGGTACTCACCCGGGTCAGGCAGGCCGCCCCCGAGGCGGACGTGCTCGTCGTCGACGACGCCAGTCCCGACGGAACCGCCGACCTGGCGGAGGAGGCGGCCGGTCGTCTGGGCCAGATCCACCTGCTGCGCCGCCCCGGCAAGTCGGGGCTCGGTAATGCCTACCGCTCGGGCTTCCGGTGGGGGCTCGAGCGGGGCTACGACGCCTTCGTCGAGATGGACTCCGACCTCTCCCACGACCCGGCCGCCCTCCCGTCGCTGCTCGGCGGCCTGGAGGCAGCCGACCTGGTCATCGGGTCGCGCTACGTGCCGGGTGGGTCGATCCCCCAGTGGGGCCTGCACCGGCGCCTGCTGTCGGAGGCGGGGAACCGCTACGCGTCGCTCATGCTCGGCATGAAGGTGCGTGACCTCACTTCCGGATACCGGGCCTACGACGGCGACACCCTGCGGTTGATCGACCTCGACCGGGTGCGGGCCGACGGCTACGGATTCCAGATCGAGATGGCCTACCGGGCCGCCCGGGGCGGAGCGTCGATCGCCGAGGTCCCCATCCGGTTCGTCGACCGGGTCGAGGGCCAGTCCAAGATGTCGATGCGCACGATCGTGGAGGCGCTGGCCCTGGTGACGGTGTGGGGCGTGCGCCGGGTCCTCGGCCGGCGCAGCCGGGCCGGGGCGCCGACCCATTCCACCGCCGCCTGATCTCTAGAGGCCGTGCTCGGCCAGGGGGCCGATTCGCCAGCCTCTCGCCCGCACCAGCTCGGTCAGGGGCTGGAGGGCTCCGACCGCCGCTCTCCACGCCCCGGGGTCCGAGGTGCAGTCCGAGTCGTGCAGCAGCACGGTCGCCCCGTCGCACAGGTCCCGTGACACGTCGGCGACCACCGAGGACGGGGTGGCGGCTGCCCTCCAGTCGCGACCCCACGTGGTCCACAGCACGAGCCGCAACCCGGCCCGCCTGGCGGCGACGGGGCCGGCGGAGGAGACGATGCCGTAGGGCGGCCGGAACCAGCGGGGGGTCGACCCGGTGGCGTGGGCGACAGCGTCGCGGGCCCGGAGAAGGTCGGTGACCACGGCACCGGGCGACCGCCACAGCTCGGACACGTGAACGTCCCCGTGGACGGCCACCTCGTGCCCGGCCGCCGCCACCTCGGCGGCCAGCCCCGGGGACAGGCGGACCATGGACCCGAGCATGAAGAAGGTGGCTTTGACGCCCAGCCGGTCGAGCTCGTCGACGACGCGGGGGGTCGACACCGGGTCGGGACCGTCGTCGAACGTCAGGGCGACATGACCGGGCGCGCCCACCGCATGCCATGCCGGGGCGACCCGTCGGCGCACGGGTGGCAGGGCGGTGACCGAAGGGGCGGCGTGGGCGACGAACCCGGCGGTGGCCAGGGCCGCGGCGGTGCGGACCCTCACCGCAGGTCCGACAAAGGCTCGACGACGAGCCCGGCCCGGTCGGCCCCCATGACCAGCTCGTTCAGGGCCCGCTCGAGGGTGCCGGCGTCGGCCCGGTCACCCCTCAGGATGTACACCCGAAGCGGCCTGAGCCGGACCGGGCCTCCGAGCGCCACCAGGCGCGATCCCCTGACGATGCGGACGTGGCCCATCAGGGCGGAGGCCAGATCCACCCCGCTCACGCCGGAGATGGGGGCGTACTCCCGGCAGTTGCGCCCGGCGGCCAGCCGGAGGGCCCGGGTCGACCGCAGCAACCCGTCGGACGCGGACTCCCAATGGAACCGCTGCGGTGCCTGCCAGCCGCCGGTGGCCACGTCGACAGCGGCGCGGACCAGGCGCCTGACCCCGGCCGGGTCGGCGGCCGCGGTCCGGCCGTCGACGACGGCCGTCACCCCGTCGGCGGCCAACACCGGGGCGAGGTCCGGGGAGGCGAGCGCGGCGGGCCCGACCCGGACGGCCACGTAGACGTCGGCGGTGCCCCGCTCGGCGTGGGCGGTATCCACCCCGTGGGCCGTGGCGGCGTCGGCGGCCAGGTTGAGCCCGCCGTAAGCGACGGCCAGCCCCAGCCCGCAGGCGGCGATCCGGCGACGCCGTGGCCGTCGGTGCCGGCGGGCCGCCGGCTGGTCGGCCGGGGCCGACGGGGTGGCGAGGGAGACCACCTCACCGGCGGGGTCGCCGACGAAGAGAGCGCGACCGGCGGCCACGAGGGCGTGGCGGTCGACGGTGACGGCCCGGTCGAGGACCTCGGCCAGGCGGCGGGGGTCGCGGGCCGTCGCCGTCACCCCGGCGGTCTCCATGGCTGAGGCGTTCTCGCGGCCGTGGCCGGGGATGGGGTGGAAGGTCACCACGGGCAGGCCCACGGCGAAGGCCTCCATGCACGACAGCCCTCCCGCGTTCTGCACGAGGACGTCGGCCGCCGCCATCAACTCGGGCATGCGGTCCGTCCAGCCCAGCACCACGCCGCCGCCGCGGCTGGCCAGTCGGGCCCGGAGGTCGTCGTTGCGGCCGCAGACGGCGACCGGCAGCCAGTCGTCGGTGTGGAGCAGCGCGTCGAAGGTGGACTCAAGGTCCCCGACCCCCCAGGAGCCCGACACGGCCAGGGCGATCTTCGCCTCCTGGGGCAGGCCGAGGGCCTGGCGGGCGGCGAGCTTGGTGATCGGAGCCCGCCTAAAGGCGGCGGACACCATGGGCCCGGTGGTCACCACCGACCGGGCGGTGGCCCTGGCGGCCACCTCCGCCGAGGACCGGTGGACGCACATGGTCAGGTCGACCGCCGGGTGCATCCAGAGGGGGTGGACCCCGAAGTCGGTGACGAAGGTGGCCACCGGCGCGCCGACCCAGCCCCGGCGTCGGCCCCGCCCCAGCACCAGCGAGCTCAGCGGGTAGGTGGACACCACGCAGGCCAGCCCCGGCTCCGAGCGCAGCAGCTGGCGGAGGCGGCGCCCGGTCAGCACCGTCAACACCACCTCGAGAGCCCGGCCCAGCAGGGGGGTCAGGTACCACACCCGGAAGGTCGCCTCGTAGGCCCACGGGGCCGCCTTGAGCTGGACGGTGTAGACCCAGCGCATCAGCCGCCCCAGCCGCCACGGGAAGCACTCGAGGAAGTCGGCGGTGCGGACGCGGTAGCCGGCGGACTGCAGCCGGACGGCCAGCTCGGCGGCCGCCCCGTCGTGGCCTGCGCCCATGCTGGCCGACAGGATCAACACGGCGGGCAGGGCGGCCGGCAGCCGGGCGCCCCGTATCTTGGCCCGGGCATGGTCGTCCTCGCCGCCCTCGGAGCGTCGGTGGCCTACGCCCTGGCGTCGGTGCTCCAGCAGCACGCGGCGTCGAGGGCGCCCAAGTCCCACGCCCTGCGCATGCGCCTGCTGGTCAACCTGCTCGGCCGGCCCCTCTGGTTGGTCGGCATCCTCTCCGACCTCGCCGGTTATGCCCTCCAGTTCATCGCCCTCGGCCATGGCTCCCTTGTCCTGGTCCAGCCCCTGCTGGTCACCGGGTTGCTGTTCGCCCTGCCCCTAGGGGCGCTCTTCGCCGGCCGCGGGATGCCCGGCTGGCGCGAGTGGGCGGGGGCAGCCGCTGTCTGCGGCGGCCTGGCCCTGTTCCTGGTGGTCGCCAACCCCGACGCGGGCTCGTCGACGACCTCCTCGATGGGATGGGCCATCGTATCGGTGGGCACCATCGTGCCTTCGGTCATCCTCGTGTGGCTGTCCCGGGGGCGGAGCGGCCCGGCCCGGGCCAGCCTGCAGGCGGTGGCGGCCGGCACGGTGTACGGACTCGCCGCCGCCCTGACCAAGACCGTCGCCCACGTGGTGACCGACAGCTCCGGGGGGTTCTGGCACACGGTCGCCCAGCTGGCGGTCACCTGGCAGACCTGGGGCGTGATCATCACCGGGCTGGTGACCCTGATGCTCGCCCAGAGCGCCTTCCAGGCCGGCCCCCTTGGGTGGTCCCTGCCGGCGCTCACCGTGGTCGATCCGGTCGTGAGCATCATCATCGGAGCCGTCGCCTTCGCCGAACCGATCTCCGACTCGCCGGCGGGCATCCTCCTCGAAGGCCTCGGCCTGGTCCTGCTGACCGTCGGGGTGGTGGCCCTCACCCGGTCGCCGGTCGTGGTCCCCGCCTCCCCGCCTCCGGCCGACCAGGAGGTGAGGGTCGCATGAGCCGGCCGATCCACGCCACAGTCGAAGGCGAAGGCCCCCCGGTGGTCCTCGTCCACGGCCAGCCGGGGGACGGGTCGGACTGGTCGGCCGTGGCCGAGCTGCTCCAGGTCGATCATCGGGTCGTCGTCCCCGACCGCCCCGGGTACGGGCAGACCGGCGGGGCCGCTCTGGGGCTGACCGACGGGGCCCGCCAGGTTGCCCGGCTCCTGCACGACCTGGCCCTCGGCCCCTCCACGATCGTCGGCCACAGCTACGGGGGCGTGGTCGCCCTGCGCCTGGCCGAGATCGCGCCGGAGTTGGCCCACAGCCTGGTGTTGGTGGCCTCGGCCGGCACCCGGTCGGCCCTCACCTGGTCGGACCGGGTGCTCGGCGTACCCGGGGTCGGCGAGGCCCTCGCCTTCGCCGGCATGCGCGGGCTGGGCCACCTCGCCGCCTGGGCGAGGAGCGGCATGGCCGCCCAGCGCCTCGTCGAGCTGGGCGGCGCCGTTGGCCTGCCTCCCGAGAGGCTGGAGGCCCACGCCGCCGCCTGGCGGTCGGGGCCGATGTGGCGGTCATTCGCCGCCGAGCAGAGGTCGCTGCTGGCCGAGACGCCCCTGGTCGAGGCCGGCCTCGGTTCCATCGGGGTGCCGGTGTACGTGATCGCCGGCCGGCGCGACGTGGTGGTGCGGCCCCGGGCGGCTAAGGAGCTGGCCCGGTTGGTCCCCGGCGCCCGGTTGGTGTGGCTACCGGGCGGCCATCTGCTGCCCTGGCAGTGCCCTGCCGAGGTGGCGGCGATCGTCGCCCGGGCGGCCGCCGGTTAGCGCCGGCTCAGCCGTCCAGATCCACCCGGTGGGGAGCGGTGTACACGTTGCCCCGGTCGCCGCGCAGGAACCCGGCCAGGGTTATCCCGAGCCGCTCGGCGGTCTCCACCGCCAGGCTGCTCGGTGCCGAGACCGCCGCCACCACGGGGATGCCGGCGACGGCCGCCTTCTGCACTATCTCGAACCCGACCCGTCCGGAGACGGCCAGGACGTGGGAGGAGAGGGGCAGGCCCCCTCGCAGGACGGCCCAGCCGACCAGCTTGTCGACCGCGTTGTGGCGTCCCACGTCCTCGCGCTCCTCCAGCAGGGCGCCGGCGCCGTCGAACAGCCCGGCGGCGTGCAGCCCGCCCGTCCTGTCGAACACCCGCTGGCCGGCCCGCAGACGTTCCGGCAGCGACAGCAGGAGCGAGGAGGTGATCCGCAGGTCGCTGGCCACCGGCCGGCAGCGGCTGGCCAGGTCATCGACCGAGCCCGTGCCGCACACCCCGCAGGCGGAGCTGATCGGCAGCTGGCGGGCGCGCGCTGACACGTCCACCGGGCGGTCGATCCGCACGGTCACCACGTTGTAGCGCTGCTCGTCGTCGGCCACCCGCTCGCAGTAGCGCACGGTTTCCACGTGGTCGTCGCGACCGATGAGCCCCTCCGAGGCCAGGAAGCCGACCGCCAGCTCGAAATCGTGGCCGGGGGTGCGCATGGTCACGCCCACGCTGGCGGGGTCCTGACCTGGTCCCGCCAGGCGGATCGCCATGGGCTCCTCGGTCACCACCTCGTCGGGCAGCTCGAGGTGTCGGCCCGGGCGTAGGGCGATGACCCGCCGGCCGGCGACCAGGCGCCGCCGGCCGGGCAGGTCGACGGTCACCTGGTCACCGTCCCCTCGAGGGCGGCCAGGTCCGCCGGGTAGTCGAGATCGCGGAACGCCCCCGCATCGCACACCCGGCCCCAGTCGGCGCCGGTGAGCCAGTCCACTGGCCCGGCGTCGAAGACCGCGGCCATGTCACGTCGGCCGGCGGCCACCAGCGACCCGACTTCTTCGAGGGCGGCGACCGACAGCCGGGCGCACAAGGGCTGCGCCTGCCCGCTCACGACCGGCACGACCGAGGCCTCGCCGGGCCATCCGGCGATCAGCTCCAGCAGCCCGGTCGTGACGAAGGGCATGTCGCAGGCGAGGACCAGGGTCGGACCCCGGTAACCGGCCGAGCTCAGCGCCTCCCACCCCACGGCCACGGCGGCCAGGGGCCCCCGCCCACCCACCCGCTCGGAGACGTGCCGGAGGCCCGAGGCCCCGGCCCCGACCTCGAGGGCGGGGTCGGCCACCGCCCTCAGCACGGCGCCCACCGCCCCGGCGAGAGTCTGGCCGTCGGCCAGGGGGAGGGTCGCCTTGTCGGCGCCCATGCGCTGACTGCGACCACCTGTGAGGAGCAGCCCGGCGATCGCCACGGCCGCATTATCCCCAACCCCGACCGGGCGCCTACCAGCCGGCGGCGGCGCCGGCCAGGGGGCGGGGGTCGGACGCCGCCGCCAGGGTGTCGCCGCGGACCTCGATGAGGTGGGCGTGGCCGAACTCGTGGGAGAAGGCGTCGGTTGTCTCTACCTGGTGGCCGAGGGCCTGGAGGCCGGGCGCCCACCGCTCGGGGGCGTGGCCCTCGATCCGCACGGTCACGTCACCTCGGGCCGACCACATGGCGAAACCCGACGGGCCCGCCCCCGGCGGGCGGCTGGCCAGCGTCCACCGCCCGGCGGCGACGGCCGACCCCGCTGGCTCCGAGCCGACCAGCCGGCGGGCCAGCAGCTGGAGCAGGATCAGGGGCTGGCTGTCCCCGCCCATGCTGGCCATGACGGCGGCGAGGGCGTTGTCCGTGGTGGTGACGAGCAGCGGGGACAGGGTGTGCGGCGGGCGGCGGCCGGGGCCGTACTCGGCGGGGTGGCCCGGCTCGAGGCTGAACCCGAGGCCCCGGTTGTGCAGGAAGATGCCGGTGGACGGCTCGACGATGCCGGCGCCGAACCCGGTGGCGTTGGATTGCAGCACGGCCACGCCCATGCGCTCCTCGTCGACGGCGCAGAAGCCGACGGTTCCTCCGGGCGCGAAACGGCCGCCGAGTTCGGGGGCGGCCCGCTCCCCGATGGTCGACCGGCGCGCCGCTAGGCGCTCCTCCGCCACCAGGGCGCGCCCGTCCGCCCCCTCGTGGAGAACGTCGGGTCGGTCGTGGGCCGCCTGTCGGGCCGATTCGATGAGCAGGTGCGCCCACCTAGGGTCGGAGGACTCGGCCGGAACGTCGAGGCCCGAGGCGATCCAGGCGGCCGCCGCCGCCACGTAGGCCTGCGTCGGCGGGGGTGTAACCCAGAAGCGGCGGCCCCACGCCTCGGTCGTGACCGGAAGACGCCACTCGGCCTGGGGTGCGGCGAGGTCGGCGGGGTCGTACTCCGACGGGCCCAGGGCCAGCAGCCCCCGGCCGAACTCGCCCTGGTAGAACGCCTCGCGACCGCCGGCGGCGATGTCGCCCAGAGCCCGGGCCACGCCCGGCCGCCGGACCCTGTCGCCGGCCCGGATGGGCCCGGCGAAGTCCGGGGCCAGGGCCGCCACGCTTGGAGCGGAGGCGGCCAGGGTGGGGGAGGCGGGGAACCCCTCGGCGGCGTAGGCGGCGGCGGGGGCGAGCAGCTCAGCGAGGGGCAGCCGACCGTGGGCGGTGTGGAGTGCCAGCCAGCCGTCCACGCATCCGGGCACCGGCACGCTGCGGATGTCGCCGTGAACGGGCATGGTGCGGTGGCCCTCGGACCGGAGCCGCTCCGGATCGGCCCCGGAGCCGGCCCGTCCCGACGCCACCAACGCCCGAGGATCCTCGCCCGGGGCCTGGACGACGGCGAGGAGGTCGCCACCCATGCCGCACATGTGCTGGGTGGTGACGGCGAGCACCGCCCCGGCCGCCACCGCAGCGTCGGCGGCCGACCCGCCCGCCCTCATGGCCGCCACTCCGGCCTCGGCGGCCAGGTGGTCGACGGCGCAGGCCATCCCGTTGGGCGCGTAGCGGGTGGCGCTCGGGGCGAGGACGCTCACCGGTCAGACGATGCGGCTCTCGCGCCCCGTCCAGTAGCGGTCGCGCAACAGGCGCTTGTACAGCTTGCCGGTGGGGTGGCGGGGCAGCTCCCCTTCGAAGTCGACCGACCGCGGGCACTTGTAGGAGGCCAGCTGGCTGCGGCAGTACTCGATCAACTCGCGCTCGAGCTCGGGCCCGGCGTCGGCCATGTCCACCGGCTGCACGACCGCCTTGACCTCCTCGCCGAGGTCGTCGTTGGGTACGCCGAACACGGCCACGTCCATCACCTTCGGGTGGGTGACGAGGACGTTCTCCGCCTCCTGCGGATAGATGTTCACCCCTCCCGAGATGATCATGTACGCCTTGCGGTCGGTTAGGTACAGATAGCCGTCCTCGTCCAGGTACCCGACATCGCCCAGGGTGCTCCAACCCTTCGGATGTCGCGACGCGGCCGTCTTTTCCGGGTCGTTGTGGTACTCGAAGTTGCCTCCGCCCTCGAAGTAAACGGTTCCAGCCTCGCGGGCCGGCAGCTCCTCGCCGTCCTCGTCGACGATGTGGATGGTGCCGACGAGGGCCCGGCCTACCGATCCCCTGTGCGCCATCCACTCCTCAGAGTTGATGGCGGTGAAGCCGTTGCCTTCGGTACCGGCGTAGTACTCGTGGATCACCGGGCCGAACCACTTGATCATCTGCTCCTTCACCGGCACTGGGCACGGGGCGGCGGCGTGGATGACGCACTTGAGGCTGGACACGTCGTACGTCTTGCGCTCGTCCTCGTCCAGCTTCAGCAGTCGGATGAACATGGTCGGCACGACCTGCGAGTAAGTGACGCGCTGGGCCTCGATGAGCTTCAGGTACTCGACAGGATCGAAGTGCTCCATGACCACCACCGTCGCTCCCACCTGATGGCAGGCCATGGTGAACCGGAGAGGGGCGGCGTGATAGAGCGGGGCCGGAGAGAGGTAGACGTCGTCGGGCTGCATCCCGTAGAGGGCGGTGAGCAGCACGTAGACGGAGGTGGGCGCCGAGCCCGGGGCGTCGCGCAGCGGCACCTTCACGCCCTTCGGGCGTCCGGTCGTCCCTGAGGAGTAGAGCATGTCCTGGCCCGCGCTCTCGTCCGCCACCGGGGCGGCCGGCTCGGAGGCGACGACGTCTTCGAGCGGCTCGAACCCGTCGACGGCGCCGAAGCACATGAGCTTGGTATGGACCCCGGGCGTATCGGCCACTGCCTCGCCGGCAACCGTGGCCCGGTCCCGCGACGTGAACAGCGCCTTGGCCCCGCAGTCGTTGACGATGTAGGCGACCTCGGGCGCGGTGAGACGCGAGCTGATCGCCGTGTAGTAGAGGCCGGAGCGTTGAGCGGCCCAGGCGATTTCGAAGAACCGGGCGTTGTTCTCCATGAAGATGGCGATCGAGTCGCCCCGCTCGAGGCCCCGCCGCCGGAGCAGATGGGCGATCTGGTTGGAGCGGGTGTCGAGCTGCTGGTAGGTGACGACCTCGCCGCCGTCGGCCATCAGGTAGGCGGGCTTGTCCGGCGTCTGGGCGGCGATCGTTCCGGGGTACAAGGCACTGCTCCTAGAGGTCGGGGGCCGCCCGACGGCGGCGCTGGCGCCAATCGACCCTAGTCGGGGCCCTGGTTGGGGCATCCTGGGGGCGTGAAGGACGTGTTCGAGGACCTCGAGTTCCGGGGCCTGGTGAGCCAGGTGACCGACCCGTCGCTGCCCGACCGGCTGGCCGCCGAGTCCCTGACCGTCTACATCGGGTTCGACCCGACGGCCGACAGCCTGCATGTCGGCAGCCTCCTACCGATCCTGCTTCTCCGGCGGCTCCAGCTCGCCGGCCACCGACCCATCGCCCTGGCCGGCGGGGGCACCGGGCTGATCGGCGACCCCAGCGGCAAGGAGACCGAGCGGGCCCTGCTCACCGACGCGCAGGTGGAGGCCAACGTCGCCGGCGTCCGGGCCCAACTGGAGCGCTTCCTCGACTTCTCGCCCGGGCCCACCCAGGCGGTGGTGGCCGACAACCGCGAGTGGTTGGGGTCGCTCGGCCTGCTCGAGTTCCTGCGCGACGTGGGCAAGCACTTCACGGTCAATCAGATGATCGCCAAGGAGTCGGTCCGGGCCCGCCTCGGCGAACGCGAGCAGGGGATCTCCTTCACCGAGTTCAGCTACATGCTGCTTCAGGCCTACGACTTCCTCCACCTGTTCGACGCCTATGGCTGTCGGCTGCAGATGGGGGGGAGCGACCAGTGGGGGAACATCACCCTCGGTATCGACCTCATCAGGCGTCTCCGGGGCACCGAGGCGTTCGGGCTGACGTCACCTTTGCTGCTCAAGCCGGACGGGACCAAGTACGGCAAGAGTGAGTCGGGCACGGTATGGCTCGACCCGGCCCGTACCAGCCCCTACCAGCTGTTCCAGTTCCTGCTGCGCAGCGACGACGCCATGGTCGGCCCGCTGCTGCGGTGGTACACGTTCCTGCCTCATGAGCGCATCCTCGAACTGGACGTCGAGGTGGCCGAGCATCCCGAGCGGCGGGAGGCCCAGCGGGTGCTCGCCCGTGAAGTGACCGGCTTCGTCCACGGGGAGCAGGAGGCGGCCAAGGCCGAGCGGGCGGCCGGCGTGCTGTTCAGCGAGGAGGTGGCCGCCCTCGACGAGGCGACCCTGATCGCGGTGTTCGGAGACGCCCCGTCGAGTTCGCGATCGAGGTCGGACCTCGACGGCGACGGGCTCGCCCTGCTCGACGCGCTGCGCGACTCCGGTCTGGTCAGCTCGCTCTCCGCCGCCCGCAAGGCCGTGGCCCAGGGCGGCGCCTATGTGAACAACCGCCGCGAGGCCGACGTCGAGCGCCGGCTGGGTCCGGGGGACCTCATCGCCGGGCGCTACGTGGTCCTGAGGCGGGGCAAGCGCGACCATCATCTGCTCAGCTTCGGGTGAGGGCCATGGTTGGGGGGCATGGTTAAGGTGCCGTCGTAGGAGGGTTGAGGCGTTGCCAGAAGGCGAGCGTAAGTGGCTGTTCCTTACCAACCACGCCCACGTGCTCATCGCGGTGTCCCGCGACCCCAACGCCCGGGTCCGTGACATAGCCGAACGGGTGGGCATCACCGAGCGGGCCACCCAGCTGATCCTGCGCGACCTCGAGGACGCCGGCTTCGTGGAGGTGACTCGGGTGGGCCGCCGCAACGTCTACCAGGTGAGCCTCGACAAGCCGATGCGTCATCCGCTCCACGAGGGGTTCGCCGTCGACGAGCTCATCGGGTTGTTGTCGGACCTGCGGGCCGTCGGGCCAGGGACGGGGCCGCGGTGAAGCCGGTCGCCGTCCACCACGTCCAGATCCAGGTGGACGATCTCGACGCGGCCCTCCGGTTCTACACGGAGGTCCTCGGGCTGACCCCGAACCCGGACCGACCGGACTTCGGGTTCCCCGGGGCGTGGCTGGACGCCGGCGCCCAGCAGGTCCACCTCGTGGTGGGCCCGCTGCCGACCCAGGTCGGCCAGCACTTCGCCCTCGCCGTCGAGGACCTCGACGACGCCGTGGCCGAGCTGCGGGCCGGGGGGCTGAAGGTGTCCGACGTCATGGAGTTCGGCCCCTTCCGCCAGGCCATGACCCACGACCCGGCAGGCAACACCATCGAGATCCGCCAGGCCTGACCGCCGGCTGGCGTCACCCGAGGGGGCCCCGGGTAAGGTCCGGGCCCATGAACGACCAAGCCGAGGGGAGCGCCCGCAACCTGGCGGGCACCCTGCCGCTGATCCTGGGTTCGCTGCTGGGGCTGGCGCTCGTGTTCATCATCGCCCTGAACAACTCCCAGCGCGGCTTCACCGGCTCGGGTTCGACATCCGGCTATCTGGGCACGACGACCACGTCGCTGCCGGTGAGCACCGGCCCCTAGTCAGGCCACGTCGGCGGGGCGGTCCTCGCGCAGCCGGCGGGCGGCCTGCCGGGCTCGCTCGGCGTCCTCTTGGCGGTCGAGACTCTCAAAGACCAGCGCCGCCATCTCGTGGCTAGCCACCCGGTCCTCGTCGTCTCGGTAATCGTCGGTCCCAGTGCGACGCATCGAGATTCCCTGTCGATCCTCGGCGGTGGACAGAAGCCTCCCACTTTGTACCGCATCGACCACCTCGACTAACCGGTCAACGGTCACAAAAGGGCAGAAGCGGCCAGGGCGGCCCGCACCCGCTCGGCGTAGTCGGCGGCCTCGGCGTCGGAGTCGTAGCGCTGGCGGGGCCAGAAGAACCCCCGCAGGCCGTCCTTGAAGCGGCGGGGCACCACGTGGACGTGGACGTGGGCGACGCTCTGGCTGACCCGGTTGTTGACCGCGACGAAGGCCCCGTCACAGGGCAGGGCCCGCTCGAGGGCCAGGGCGACCCGCCGGGCGGCGCCGAACAGGTCGGCGGCCTGGCCGTCGGTCACCTCGGCCAGGGTGGCGGCGTGCTGGCGGGGCACCACGAGGACGTGGCCCTTGAACACCGGCCGGGCGTCGAGGAATGCCGCCACCCCCGGTTCGTCGACCACGAGGTGACCGGGGCGCCGTCCGGTCAGGACCTCGCAGAACACGCAGTCGGCGTCCACGACGGGAGCGTACGGCCGGCGCGAGCATTGGGGCGGTGACCGCGCCCATGGAGATCGGAGATCGTCCGCCCGAGACCGTGTTGCCCGATCCGCCGGTGGAGGCGAGCGAGGCGCTGGCCGCCGCCCTGTCGTCGCCCCCCCAGGACCGGCGCCATGCCGTGGCGGGCGTCGTCGCCGACCACCCCCGCCTCCTCGCCGGCTGGGCGGAGTTGGGGGACCTGGCCCGCGACGCGGTCGAGGCCTACGCCTGCTACCGGGTCGGTTACCACCGCGGGCTGGACGCCCTCCGGGCCTCGGGCTGGCGGGGCTCGGGCTACGTGCGCTGGGCCCACCAGTCCAACCGGGGTTTCCTGCGGTGCCTCGAGGGTCTGCGCCGAGCGGCGGCCTCCATCGGCGAGGCCGACGAGGAGGAGCGCTGCGCCGTCTTCCTGCGCCAGCTGGACCCGGACGGGCCTCCCGCCGGGGCCTGACCCCTCCCACCTGCCGGGCGGGGGCGGGCGGTACCGTGGCCGGCAGTGACCCGGGGCGCCGATCCGGAAGTGGTGGCGCTGGCCCGCCGGATCGCCGAGCTGGGCGGCCACCAACGGGCCGGCGTCTACCGCATGTCGTGGTGGAGCGAGCGCCTCCTGAACTGGGCCATGGAGGATCCGGCCTTCAAAACCCAGCTGTTCCGGCTGGTCGACGTCTTTCCGGCCACCGGCGACGACGAGGACGTCGCCGCCCACGTGCGCGAGTACCTCGGGTCGGTCCCCGCCCCCCGGCTGCTCAACGCCGGAATGGGCCTGGCCGAACGGGTGCCGCTCGGCGAGCGGGCCACGGCCGCCGTGCTGCGCCGCAACATCGCCCGCATGGCTCGGCAGTTCATCGTCGGCACCGGCCCCCGCCAGGCGGTGTCGGGCCTCGGGGCCCTGTGGCGCTCGGGCCGGGCGGCCACCGTGGACCTCCTCGGTGAGCACACCCATTCCGAGCCCGAGGCCGACCGCTACGCGGCCAGGCTCGACGGCCTGCTCGACGCCCTAGTGGCCACGGCGGCCGGGTGGCCCCCCGACGACCACCTCGAACGAGACGACCTCGGACCCCTGCCCCGGGCCAGCGTCAGCATCAAGCCGACGGCGCTGGCGTCCCACTTCACCCCGCTGACCGGAGAGCTGGGCCTCGCCGAGGCGACCGGCCGCCTGGGCCCCATCCTCCGCCGGGCGGCGGCGGAGGGCGCCTCGGTCTGGTTCGACATGGAGCGCTACGACGTCAAAGAGCTCACCCACCGCCTCGTCCGCCAGGTCCTCGACGACCCGGCCCTCACCGGACTCCATGCCGGGGTGGTCGTCCAGGCCTATCTCAAGGACTCCATGGCCGATCTCGCCGATCTCGCCGCCTGGTCGGCCGACCGCCGCCGGCGCCTCGGGGAGGCCGCCCAGCCCCTCGCCGTGCGGCTGGTGAAGGGCGCCTACTGGGACACCGAGACCATCCAGGCCCGGGCGGCCGGGTGGCCAGTCCCCGTCTTCGAGGACAAGCCCGAGACCGACGCCAACTTCGAACGCTGCGTCCGCTTCCTCCATGACCAGCACGGCACGTTGCGGGCCGCCTTCGCCACCCACAACCTGCGTTCGATCGCCTGTGCTGTCACCGAGGGCCGCAGGCTCGGCATCCCCGACACCGGCTACGAGCTGCAGCTGCTCTACGGAATGGCCGAGCCCGTCCACGCCGCCCTGGTCCGCCTGGGCCTGCGGGTGCGGGTGTACGCGCCGGTCGGAGAGCTCGTCCCCGGCATGGCCTATCTGGTCCGCCGCCTCCTCGAGAACACCTCGAACGAGAGCTTCGTCCGCTTGCGCTTCGCCGAGCGCCGCCAGCTGGACAGCCTGGTGCAGGCGGAGCTGCCCGAGGTGCTGCCCGCCCCGGAGGCGCCCCACCGGGTCCCGGTCACCGACGCCGGCAAGCCGGCGCCCTACTCGCCGGAGCCACCGGCGGAGTGGCGGCGAGGCCGGGCTCGCCAGAGCTTTGCCGCCGCCCTGTGCCGCTTCCGCCCGCCGATCCTCGTGCCGGCCCTGGTGGACGGGGAGCCGGTCACCCTGGCCGACACCTTTTGCTCGACCGACCCGTCGCGCCCCGACCAGGTGGTGGCCACGGCGGCCGAATGCGGCCCCTCCGAGGCGGAGGCGGCCGTCGACTCCGCCGTCCGGGCGGCCGACGGGTGGGCCGCCACCCCGGTGGTCGACCGGGCGGCGGTGCTGTTCCGGGCGGCCGATTGGATGCGCCAGCGGCGTGCCGACCTCGCCGCCGTCGAGGTCTACGAGGCAGGCAAGCCGTGGGCGGAGGCGGACGCCGACGTGTGCGAGGCGATCGACTACTGCGAGTACTACGGCCGACGGATCATCGACCTGGCGGCCGGCGGCGCTGTCCAGTCGCCTCCTGGAGAGCAGAACCGGCTCACCTACCACGGGCGGGGCGTGGCCGCGGTGATCAGCCCGTGGAACTTCCCGCTGGCCATCGCCACCGGCATGACCACCGCCGCCCTGGTGGCCGGCAACGCCGTGGTCCTGAAGCCGGCCGAGCAGACGCCCGGGGTGGCGTGGCGGCTGGTCGAGGCGCTGCGGGCGGGCGGGGTGCCCCGGGGTGTCCTCGGCTTCCTGCCCGGGGCCGGCGCGGTGGGCGCCGCCCTGGTGAGGGATCCCCGGGTGTCGGTGATCGCCTTCACCGGCTCGAAGACGGTCGGCCTGGAGATCGTCGCCGAGGCGGCCCGGGTCCGACCCGGCCAACACCACGTCAAGCGGGTGGTGGCGGAGATGGGCGGAAAGAACGCCATCGTGGTGGACAGCGACGCCGACCTCGACGAGGTCGTGCCGGCTGTCATCCACTCGGCCTTCGGGTACTCGGGCCAGAAGTGCTCGGCCGCCGCCCGGCTGGTGGCCGTCGACGGGGTCCACGACCAGCTCGTCGAACGGCTGGTGGCCGCGGCCCGGGCCCTGCGGGTGGGGGCGGCGGAGGAGATGGAGACCCAGGTGGGACCGCTCATCGAGGCCGAGGCCCAGCAGCGGGTGCTCCGCTACGTCGCCGACGCCCCCCGCCACGGTCGGGTGCTCCTGGCCCGCGACGACGTGCCTCCCCAGGGCTGGTTCGCCGGGCCGGCCATCGTCGACGACGTGGCCCCGGGCTCGCCGCTGGCCACGGAGGAGATCTTCGGCCCCGTGCTCTCGGTGATGCGGGCTCACGACTTCGAGGAGGCCATCGAGGTGGCCAACGACACCGAGTACGGCCTCACCGCCGGCGTCTTCTCCAGGCGGCCGAGCCGCATCGCCCTCGCCACCGCCCGGCTGCGGGCCGGCAACGTCTATGTCAACCGGGCCATCACCGGGGCGACGGTCGGGCGCCAGCCCTTCGGTGGTGTGGGCCTCTCCGGGGTCGGATCGAAGGCGGGGGGCCCCTGACTACTTGCTGCAGTTCACCGACCCCCGGGTGGTCACCGAGAACACGGTGCGCCAGGGGTTCGCCCCCCTCGGGAACTGACCTACTCTCGCCCCCCGTGCCCCATGCCGGTGAGCCGGTGGGACCTATCCCCGCCGGGCTCGACCCCGAGGAGTACGACCGCACCCGGCGCCGGGTCCTGTGGTCCCTGCCGACCGGCCTGTACCTGCTCGGCAGCCGGGCCGGGGAACGCAGGAACCTCATGACCCTCAGCCTCGCCGTCCAGCTGTCCACCGACCCGAAGCTGGTGGGGGTGGCGGTCGAGTCAGGCGCCGTCACCCACTCGCTGGTGTCGGACGGCGGCGCCTTCGCCCTGTCGGTCCTGGCCCGAGAGGACCGGGCCATCGTCCGCCGGTTCGTCAAGCCGGCCGAGTGGGACGGCGCCGCCCTCAACGGAGAAGCGGTTCACGAGCGGGCCACCGGCTGCCCGGTCCTCGACCGGGCCGTCGCCTACCTCGACTGCCGCCTCGAGCGGGCGGTGGACCTCGGCGCCCACACCCTGTTCGTGGGCGAGGTGCTCGACGCCGGCTTCCTGCGCGCTGAGGACACCCCCGTGCTGCGCATGGAGGACACCCGCATGAGCTACGGGGGGTAGAGCCCCGGTAGCCTCGAGTGATGCGCCTGGGAGTCCACCTGCCGCAGTACGGCAGGGCGGCCGGGCCCGACACCATCCGGCGGGCGGCCATTCAGGCCGAACAGCTCGGCTTCGCCGACGTCTGGGTCAGCGACCATCTCGCCATACCCGCCGACGCCGCCTACCCGCCGGCCTTTCTCTACGAGCCCATCGTCACCCTGACCTGGGCGGCGGCCGCCACCACCACGGTCCGGCTGGGGACGTCCGTGCTGGTCCTGCCGTACCGGCACCCGCTCCACCTGGCCAAGGAGCTGGCTTCACTGGACCGGCTGTCCGGCGGTCGGGTGACGGTCGGGGCGGCGGCCGGCTGGCTCGAAGGTGAATTCCAGGCTCTCGGCGCCCCTTTCGGCGAACGGGGCCGCCGCACTGACGAGGCCATCGACGTGCTGCGGGCCTGTTGGGAGGGCGACGACCCCGTCGACTTCGCGGGGCGCACCGTCACGCTGAGGAAGATGAAGGTGCAGCCCCGCCCGGTCGGCCGGATACCGATCTGGGTCGGAGGCGCCTCACCGCCCGCCCTCCGGCGGGCCACCACCAGAGGCGACGGTTGGCACGGGACGTTCATGAACCCCGAACAGGTCGGCCCGGTCATCGCCGAGCTGCGCTCCGCCCGCCCTGAGCCCGAGTTCACCATCTCCCTGCGGGTCGCCTGGGACGGTGTGTCCGGGGACCGTCAGAAGATGCGCGAGGAGGCGGAGGCCTTCGCCGGAGCCGGGGTCCAGCACCTGGTGGTGTCCCCGTCCCAGGGGGAGGAGGCGGCCTGGTTGCGGTCGGTGGAGCTGCTGTGGGAGACCCTGTCGGGCGTGCCATGAGCGGCTTCGAATGGGTCGACGACCAGAGCCGCTTCGACGAGCTGTGCGAGGAGCTGGCCTCCGAGCCCCGCTACGGCTTCGACACCGAGTTCCACCGCGAACGCACCTACCGTCCCCGCCTCGCCCTGCTGCAGCTGGCCTGGCGCGACCAGGTGGCGGTCGTCGACCCGTTCGAGGTCGACGTGGCCCCCCTGGCCCGGGTGCTCGCCGGTGACGGGGTGGCCATCGCCCATGCCGGCGACCAGGACCTCGAGGTGCTCGACCTGGCGTGTGGGCGGGGACCCCGCACCCTGTTCGACACCCAGGTGGTGGCGGGCTTCCTCGGCTTCTCCTCCCCGGCGCTGTCGCGCCTCGCCCACACTCTTCTGGGCCTGTCGCTGCCGAAGAGCGACCGGCTGACCGACTGGACCCGGCGCCCGCTGACCGCGGCCCAGCGCGACTACGCCGCCGCTGACGTCGCCCACCTGCTCGACCTGCACGACGCCCTCGTCGCCCGGCTGGCCGACCTGGGCCGACTCGAGTGGGCGGAGCAGGAGTGTTCCGAGATGCTCGCCCGCCGCCGCCAGCCGATGCCGGCGGAGGAGGCGTGGTGGAAGCTGCGCGACGCCCGTCAGCTTCGGGGCCGCTCTCGGGGCGTCGCCCAGGCCGTGGCCGCCTGGCGGGAGCGGAGGGCGTCACAGCTCGACATCCCGCCCCGCTTCGTCCTGCCCGACATGGCCCTGTCCTCGATCGCCCATCGCCCGCCCCGCGATCGCGAGGAGCTGTCGGCCGTCCGGGGGATCGAGGGGCGTCACCTCGGCGGGGGCGTGGCCGAGCAGATCCTGGCCGCTGTCGAGGAGGGCCAGTCGCTCGGGCCGGCCGAGCTGCGGCTGCCTACCGAGCCCTCCCTCGACCGGACCCGTCGCCCGGCGGTGGCGTTGGCCGCGGCGTGGGTCGGCCAACTGGCCGAGGACCTGGAGATCGACGCCGGGCTGCTGGCCACCCGGACCGACCTGGGCCTGCTGCTCAGCGGGCAGCCCTCGAGGCTCGACTCGGGGTGGCGACGCCGTCTCGTGGGCGAGCCGGTTCTGCGCTTGGCGGCGGGGGAGGCCGCCTTGGCCTTCGACGGCAAGGGCGGTCTGCTCCTCGAGATCCGGTCGCGGGTGCCGGCCGACCTTTCCGGCGACGGGGCCGAGTCGCCCGGCTACCCGAGGACGGCCGCCGCCGACGGCCCCACCGACCCGGCGTAGGGGGCCCCCTCGCCCTGGCCGTCGGAGGCCACCTGGACGGTCAGGCCCCCGGCCAGCGCCACCTCGGCCCGCTCGTCGCCGAAGTTGACGATGACCACCCGCCGGTCGTCCCCGCTCACCCGTTGGTAGGCGAGCACGTCCGGAGGAGCGTCCAGCTCCTCCCACCGACCCGAACGCAGGGCGGGCGACGAGCGGCGCAAGTCGATGAGGCGCTGGTACAGGTGGAGGATGGAGCTCGCGTCGGCGCGGAGCACGCTGGCGTTGCGGGTGTCGCTCTCGGGGGGCCACGGCAGCCACGGCTCGACCTGGTCGACCCCCGCCCAACCGTGACCCGCCGACGCCTCCCACGGCACCGGCGCCCGGCACCCGTCGCGCCCACCGGGGTCCACCACCCGGTCGTCGGGTATGACAGCGTCGAGCAGGCCGAGCTCTTCGCCCTGGTAGAGGAACGGCGTGCCCCGCAGGGTGAGCAGCAGCACGGCGGCCGCCCGGGCCCGCGCCTCCGAGCCCCCGTAGCGGGTGCGGTGCCGGGGGTTGTCGTGGTTGGACAGCACCCAGGTGGGCCAGGCGTCGATCGGCCCCATCTCCTCCTCCACCCGCTGTATCCGCCGCCGCCAGGCGGCTGCCTCCCACGGCGCGTACAGCGGGGGGAAGTTGAAGGCGAGGTGCAGCTCGTCGCCCCGGCCGTAGTAGCGGGCCACCTTGGCCGTCGACAGCAGGTACACCTCGCCGACGAGGAACCGCTCGTCGGGGTAGGAGTCGACCAGGCGTCTGAGGCGGCGGAGGATGTCGTGGGTGCCCTGGTAGTCGTTCTGGCTCGACCACGGAATCCGCGCCAGGTCCTCCGGGGCGTCCGGCAGGGCCGGGTCCTTGCCTATGCCGTGGATTACGTCGAGCCGGAACCCGTCGAGCCCCCGGTCCAGCCAGAAGCGGACCACGTCGAACATCGCCTCTTCGACCTCGGGGTTCGCCCAGTTGAGGTCGGGCTGCTCGGGCAGGAACAAGTGCAGGTACCACTGACCGGTGGCCTCGTCCCACGTCCACGCCGGGCCGCCCGTGAACGCCGCCGTCCAGTTGTTCGGGGGGCGCTCGGGGCTGCCGTCGCGCCAGACGTACCAGTCGCGCTTGGGGGCGGCCCGCGACGAGCGGGCTTCGAGGAACCAGGGGTGCTGGTCGCTGGTGTGGTTCGGCACCCAGTCGGCGATGACCCTCATGCCCCGCCGGTGGGCGTCATCGAGGAGCCGGTCGAAGTCCTCGAGGGTGCCGAAGGCCGGGTTCACGTCGCAGTAGTCGGCGACGTCGTAGCCGAAGTCGGCCATGGGAGAGGGATAGAACGGTGTCAGCCAGATGACGTCCACGCCGAGCCAGGCCAGGTGGTCCAGGCGGGATCGGACGCCCTCGAGGTCTCCGGGTAGCCGCCCCCCGGCCGCCGCCAGACCCGGACCGGCGCCGGCCCCTCGGGCCCGGCAGAACGACGGAACGTAGACCTCGTAACACACCGCCCGTTGCCAGGCCGGCAACTGGCTCAAGCGCCGGCCCTGTCCTCGGGGGGCCGCAGGTCCACCCGCAGGGTGAGGATGCCGTCGGCGAGGGAGCCCTCGGCGTCGCCGATCATGGCGAAGTCCTGAAAGTCGAGCTGGGCCTGCTCGATGAATCGCCTCCGCTCGGGGCCCTCGATCGGTGGGATACCGCGGTCTCGCACCGCCCGGGCCCGCTGGCGAAAGCGCTCGATCATGGCGTCGACGTCGAGCTCCTCCGGCATTCCGCCACCGTATCCGCCGGTCGGTACGTCACCCCGCCAGGGCTACACTGGCCGGGTTCCTGAAGCCCTCTCTCCGGGAGCCGCCTGTGAAGAAGGGACGCCATCGGCGCTTCGAGGAGGCGCGTGCGCTCAAGCGGTCCAACGAGGCCGCGGTCGAGCCGTGCCCCGAGTGCGGCGCCGACCCAGAGGACGAGCACGCCTCTTGGTGTCTGGCCGGAGAGGAGGAGGACGAGGCTGAGCTCGAGGTCTGAGCCCGGCGTCAGGCGCGGACCCGCACCGCCGGGTGGGGCAGCGGGGTGGCCCGCCGCTCGCGCTTCTTGAGGAACTCGCGCAGCATGGCGAACACCTCGGGCCCGGTTAACGCTTCGATCTCGTCGGCCATCTCGCGGTAGACGGGTCGGTCCCCGACGAACGCGTCCGGCTCCTCGGTGCACCACCAGGCGAACTCCGCTCCGCCGTCGCCCCAGTGCCGGCGGTCCCACTGCCCGAGGGTGGAGATCACGTGGCCGCCGTCGGCGACGTGGTCCTCGCGCCGCAGCGGTAGCTGCCAGCAGACGTCGGGCTTGAGGTCCATCGGTCGCTGCCCCGTGTCGAGGGCGGCCCGGTGCAGAGCGCAGCCGGGGCCAGCTGGGAACCCCGGGCGGTTGAGGAAGATGCAGGCGTCATCGGCCTGCCGGGTGACCAGGTTCCCGTGACGGTCGCGGCGCGAGATCCCCTTGCGCCCGCGCTTGGCGAACTGCCACTGGTCGGCGGTCAGGTTCGCCGCCGCCTTCTCCACCCGCTCGAGGTCCTCGTCGTTGGTGAAGTGAGCACCGTAGGAGCAGCAGCCCTGCACCATCTCGGGCGCCGGCTCGGTGAGCACGCCCTGGCAGCCGCGCCCGAAGATGCACGTCCACTGGCTCAACAGGAAGGTGACGTCGAACATCCACGTGCGGTCCTCTTCGGGGTCGGCGAAGCTGACCCACTCGTGGGCGGACTCGGGGGCGTGGGGCACGGGGGCAGGGTACCGGCCCCGTGGCCGCACCAGTTACCAGGCAGACTGGCGTTGTGCGGACCCTCCTCGAGGACCTGACGGCGGCGCTCGGCGCCGGCGCGGTCAAGGGCGACCCTCTCGAGCTGGCCTTGTACGCCCGGGACGCCTCGGTCATGGAAGGCAGCGCCGGCTGTGTCTGCTTCCCCACCGACGCGGCCCAGGTCCAGGCGGTGGTGGGTGTGGCCCGGGCCCACGGACGCTCGGTGGTGCCCCGCGGCTCGGGGACGGGACTGGCCGGGGGCGCGGTGCCGATCGGCAAGCCCGGAGCCGAGCCCGTGGTGGTGGTGACCACCCGCATGAACCGCATCCTCTCCGTCGACGCCGCCGCCCGGACGGCCTGGGTGGAGCCCGGTGTGCTCAACCTCGACCTGTCGCGCGCCGTCGCCCATCTCGGACTCCACTTCGCCCCCGACCCGTCGAGCCAACAGGCCTGCTCGGTGGGCGGCAACGTGGCCAACAACTCGGGCGGCCCTCACTGCCTCGCTTACGGGGTCACGACCGCCCACGTCCTGGCCGTCGAGGTCGTCCTGTCCGACGGGAGCGTCGCCCGTCTCGGTGGCACCGACCCCGACCCGACCGGATACGACCTGCGCGGCGCCTTCGTCGGCAGCGAGGGCACCATGGGGCTCGCCACCGCCGTACTCGTTCGCCTGACGCCGTTGCCGCCCGCGGTGCGCACCCTGCTGGCCGACTTCCCGTCGGCCGAGTCGGCCGCTGAGACGGTCAGCGCGGTGATCGCGGCCGGCGTGGTCCCCGCCGCCCTCGAGATGATGGACCAGAGGATCACCGTGGCCGTCGAGGACTTCGTCCACGCCGGGTTCCCGACCGACGCCGCCGCCGTCCTCCTCGCCGAGATCGACGGCCTGCCCGGGGGGGTGGATGCCGCGGTGGCGACCGTCGTGGAGCTGGCCCGCCGCCACGGCGCCCGGCAGGTGCGGGTGGCGGCCGACGAGGCAGAGAGGGCGCTTTTGTGGAAGGGACGCAAGTCGGCGTTTGGCGCCGTGGCCCGCATTGCCCCCGACTACTACCTGCACGATGCGGTGGTGCCCCGCACCCGGCTGTCGGAGGTCCTGCAGCGGGTGTACGAGATCGCCGACGCCAACCACGTCGGGGTGATGAACGTCTTCCACGCCGGCGACGGCAACCTGCACCCGCTCTTCCTGTTCGACCGCCGGGTGCCCGGCGCCCTCGAGCGGGTCCACGAGGCGGCCGGCGAGGTGCTGCGGATCTGCCTCGATGCCGGCGGGGTGCTCTCCGGGGAGCACGGCATCGGGCTGGAGAAGCGCGACTACATGCCGCTGCTGTTCTCCGAGGACGACCTGGCCGCCCAGGACGCCCTGCGGCGGGCGTTCGACCCGGAGCGATTGTTCAACCCCGACAAGGTGCTCCCGTCGGGCTCGCGCTGCGGCGACATCCGCTCGCTGCCGGAGGGCGTGTGGGTCTGAGCCGGCCGCTGGCCGACTTCGCCGCCGAGGTGGGAGCGGAGGGGCCCGTAGCTGTGGTGGGCGGTCGCACCCAGTGGGACGTCGGCGGCCCGGTGGCGCCCGACGCTCGTCTGGTGTCGGCCCCGGCCGGCGTGGTCGACCACCAACCGGCCGACATGACCGTGCGGGTGGGGGCGGGCACGACCGTCGCCGAGCTGACCGAGGCCCTAGCCGCCGCCGGGCAGTTCGTGCCCCTCGACCCGGCCCAGCCCGGCCGGGCGACGGTAGGGGGGGTGCTCTCCGTCGGCCACAGCGGGCTGCGCCGGCTGCGCTACGGACCGGTCCGCGACACCCTGCTCGAGGCCCGCTACGTGTCGGCGGCGGGCCGGCTGGTGAAGGCCGGCGGCCCCGTGGTGAAGAACGTGAGCGGCTTCGACCTGTGCCGACTTTTGGTCGGCGCCCTCGGAACGCTGGGCTTGTTGGCCGAGGTGGTCCTGCGGGTCCAGCCCGTGCCCGCGGCCCGCCGCTGGCTCCGCGGCCGGGCCGACCCTGACGTCGTCCTGGCCCGGCTGTACCGGCCGTCGTCGGTGCTGTGGGACGGCGACTCCGTCTGGGTCCTGGTCGAGGGCCACCCCGCCGACGTGGCCGAGCTGGCCGGCCGACTCGCCGGCTTCGCCGAGGTCGATGGGCCACCCCCGTTACCGGCGGGCGGGCGGCTGTCGGTGGCGCCCACCGACCTCAACCGCTTCGGAAACGAGCGGCAGGCGGGCACGTTCCTCGCCGAGGTGGGCGTAGGAACTGTGCACCTGCACGACAAGGTGACACCTCCGTCGCCCGAACCGTCCGTCCTGGACCTCAACCACAGGGTCAGGGCCGCCTTCGACCCTGACCACAGGTTCAACCCGGGCCGGAGGGTGGCGTGAGGCTCGAGGTCGACGACGACGAGCTCGCCGCCTGCGTGTCGTGTGGGCTGTGCCTGCCCCACTGTCCGACCTACCGGGTGACGGGCGAGGAGTCGGCCTCGCCCCGGGGCCGGATCGCCGCCATGCGGGCCGTCCACGCCGGAGCGGAGGCCGGCCCCGCCTTCACCTCGTTCATGGACCTGTGCGTGCAGTGTCGGGGGTGCGAGGCGGCCTGCCCGTCGGGCGTGCCGTTCGGCCGGCTGATGGAGGGCGCCCGCCGGACCCTGGTGGCCGAGCGCCGCTATCAGCCGTGGTGGCGCCGGGCCGGCTACCGCCTCCTCGGCCACCACCGCCTGCTGCTGGCCGCGTCCTCGGCAGCCGCCCTCGCTCAGCGGGCCGGCCTGGTGCCCGCCCGGCTCGGCCTACCCCGGCTGCCCGTGCGCCGGCCCCGGCTCGACGCCAGCGGCACCGACGCGTGGCTGTTCACCGGGTGCGTAATGGACGCGTGGATGCGCCCGACCCACGCCGCGGCCCTCCGCGCCATGGAGGCGACCGGGGCGGGGGTGACCCCGGTGGGGGCGGGGTGCTGCGGTGCGTTGGCGGAGCACGCCGGGCTGGCCGAGGTGGCGGGCGGTCAGGCGGCCCGGGTGGTGGCGTCGATGACCGGCACCGCCCCGGTGGTGGTGGACTCGGCCGGCTGTGGCGCGGTGATGAAGGACTACGGCCGACTGCTCGGCACCCCCGGCGCCCAGGCGTTCGCCGGCCGGGTCATGGACGTGTCGGAGTGGCTGGCGACTCGGCCCCTGCCCACCGGCCGCCGGCTGCCGCTTCGCGTCGCGGTGCAGGATCCCTGTCACTTGCGCCACGTCCAGCGCGCCCATGCCCACGTGCGCACCGTGCTCACCCCCTATGTGGAGGAGGTGGTGGAGCTCGACGACGACGGCCTGTGTTGCGGGGCGGGGGGCGCCTACGCCACCGTGCATCCCGACATGGCGGCGCGGATCCGGGCTCTGAAGCTGGAGGCGATAGCCGGGGCCCGCCCCGACGTGGTCGCCAGCTCCAATCCGGGCTGCGCCATGCACCTGGCCGCCGCCGGGGTGGTCGTCCGCCACCCGGTGGAGATCATCGCCGAGGCGCTGGGCGGGCCGGAGGCCCTCGGTGGCTGACGTCGAGAGCCTGCGCGCCCGCCTCGATCAGCTGGCCGAGGACCTGGCCGACGCCGCCCTCGATTGCCTGCGCGAGGCGGCAGCCGGCGGGGAGGGCGCCGAGCTCGAGCGCCGGCTCACCCGGGCCCGGCGGGCGGTGGAGCGGGCCTCGGCCATCCTGGGACGCCAGGGCGACCAGGACCTCGACTGAGGGTCGTTAGCGCGCAGGAGGGTGGGCGTCCGCCGGCGCCTCGGGGACCTGGTTGATGGCATCGATGAGGCGGCGCAGCCGTCCGTAGCTGCGATGGTTGAACCGGAGGGTCAGACGGGCCAGGTCCAGGTGGTCGTCGCTGCGGACCTCGGCCGGCAGCGGGTCGCGGGCGGTGATGCCCCCTGACACGCATATGTCGGCGAAGCGGCGTGACAGCTCGGCCAGGTGGTCCGGGTCGGGCACCCGACGGACCCGCAGCACCAGGGTGTCGCCGACCCACCGGGCGGAGTGGTAGTTGCGGTAGAAGCCGAGGACCTCGTCGGCCGCCACCCGGGGGTTGTCGGTGATCCGGTAGAGGGCCCGGTCCTCGGGCGAGATCAGGGCCCGGCCGCCGACGTCCTCGCGCACGAACCGGTCCCACGCCGTCCAGTAGGAGTCGTCCGGCACGTCGAGCATGACGATGGGCGCCGGCTCGGCCTTGCCCGTCTGGAGCAGGGTCAGCAGCTCGAAGGCCTCGTCGAGGGTGCCGAATCCGCCGGGCAGCACGATGAACCCGTCGGACTCCTTCATGAGCATCAGCTTGCGGGTGAAGAAGTACTTCATCTCCACCAGCTTGGGGTCCGAGGCGATGAAGTCGTTCACCCCTTCCTCGAAGGGGAGCCGGATGTTGACCCCGAAGGAGCGGCCCGGCCCGGCGCCCTCCTGCCCGGCGGCCATGATGCCGGGCCCGGCCCCGGTGACCACCATCCAGCCGGCGTCGGCCAGGGCCCGGGCCGCCTCCCGCGCCTGGGCGTACAGGGGTGCGTCTGGCAGGGTGCGGGCCGAACCGAACACCGTCACCTTGGGCACGTGGCGGTAGGGGGCGAAGACCTCGAAGGCGCCGGCCATCTCGCGCAGGGCAGCGCTGGTGATCTTGAGGTCGAGCCGGTCAGCCGATCCCGTCGCCAGCCGCACCGAGGTGGTGAGGATCTCGGTCAGCAGGTCGCGGTTCGAAGTGGCGCCGGCGCGGTCGAGGAGCTCCTCGACCAACTGGTCGAGGGCCGGGTCGCCGGTGCGCGAGGCGGGGGCGGCCATCGCCGGCGCTAGGCGGGCGCGACTCGCCCGTAGAGCGTGGTGCGCTGCTCGAGGCGGCGCCCGAGCGGCTCGACTACGGCGCGGAACGACGCCTCGTCCATGGCTTGGCCGTGGCTGGCTCCGGCGGCGCGCGAGATGTTCTCGTCCATGAGCGTGCCCCCGAGGTCGTTGGCGCCCGCCTGCAGGCACTGGGCCGCTCCGGACAGGCCCATCTTCACCCAGCTGACCTGGACGCTCGGCACCAGCTCGCCGTAGGTGATGCGGGCCACGGCGTGCATGAGGAGGGCCTCTCGGAAGGTGGGGCCCCGCCGGCTGCGGCGCTGGAGGTAGAGAGGCGCGGCCATGTGCACGAAGGGAAGGGGTACGAACTCGGTGAACCCCCCCGTCTCCTTCTGCAGCTCACGGGTGCGGACCAGGTGGCGGGCCCAGTGCCGGGGCTGCTCGATGGCGCCGAACATGATGGTGATGTTGGACCGCAGACCCACCGCATGAGCCACCCGGTGGGTGTCCAGCCACTCCTGGGTGTCGATCTTGTCGGGGCAGATCACCTGGCGGATCTCGTCGTCGAGGATCTCGGCCGCGGTGCCGGGCAGGCTGCGCAGTCCGGCGTCCATGAGGCGGCGCAGGTAGGCGTCCAGCGGCTCTGCGAGCCGGCGGGCCCCTTCGGTCACCTCCAGGGCGGTGAAGCCATGGATGTGCACCGACTCCGACGCCTTCCGCACCGCCTTGAGGACCTCGAGGTAGTACTCCCCGTCGAAGTCGGGATGGATCCCACCCTGAAGGCACACCTCGGTGGCCCCGCCGGCGACGGCCTCGGCCACCCGGTCGGTGATCTCGTCGAGGGTCAGCAGATAGGGCGCCCCCCGCAGGTTCAACGACAGCGGGCCCTTGGAGAAGGCGCAGAAGCGGCACTTGAACGTGCACACGTTGGTGTAGTTGATGTTGCGGTTGGCGACCCAGGTGACGGCGTCACCGACGATCGACCGACGAAGCTCGTCGGCGACCTCGCACACCACGCCCACCTCCGGCCCCCGGGCGGTGAAGAGGGTGACTATCTCGTCCTCGCCGGGCTCCTGGCCGGCGAGGACCCCGGCCAGGACCTCGCCGACGGGGGTGAGACCGGGCCGGCGCCGCTCCGACATGGCGGGGGCGGGCGGCCCCGGCACCAGTCGGGGGGCGGCTATCTGCCCACCGGAGGACCACGGATGGTCGCGGGCGAGTCCCTCGGCGTCGGCCCGGTCCATCACCGGGAAGCGCAGTCTGGCGTCCAGCCACCGGTCGGGCTCCGCCACGTAGCGGGGATAGACCGTCAGGCGCGGCGCCAGGGTGTAACCGCGCCCTTCGGTCACCTCGCGGAGGCGGTCGAGGGCGGGCCAGGCCCGCTCCGGGTTCACGTGGTCGGGGGTGACCGGCGACACCCCGCCCCAGTCGTCGATGCCGGCGTCGAGCAGGGTGCCGAAGTCCTCGGAGAGGTTCGGGGGGGCCTGGAGATGGATCTCGGCCGGCAGCACCAGGCGGGCGGCCGCCACCGTCCACAGGTACTCCTCGGTCGGGCACGGGGGGGCGGCGCGCATGGCCGTGCCCGGCTTGGGCAGGAAGTTCTGGACGATCACCTCCTGCACGTGGCCGTGCCGGGCGTGGGCCGCAGCCACCGCGGCCAGGGCCGACAACCGGTCGCCCCGGTCCTCGCCGATACCGACCAGGATGCCGGTGGTGAAGGGGATGGAGAGGACCCCGGCGCCGTCGAGGGTGGCCAGGCGGCGCTCCGGGGTCTTGTCCGGGCAACCGCGGTGGCAGTCGAGATCCGGGTTGAGGCTCTCGAGCATCATCCCCTGGGAGGCGGACACCGCCCGCAGGATGGCCAGGTCGGTGGGGGACAGGGCGCCGGCGTTGGCGTGGGGCAACAGGCCGGTCTCCTGCAGCACGGCCTCCGCCGCGGCGGCCAGGTACTCGATGGTCGACCCGTATCCGTGTTCGTCGAGCCAACGGCGGGCGGCCGGGTAACGGTCCTCGGGGCCCTCGCCCAGGGTGAACAGGGCCTCATGGCAACCGGCCTCGGCCCCGGCCCGGGCCACGGCCAGTACCTCCTCGAGGGCCATGTAAGGAGCGTCCAGCCGGGCCGGCGCCTTGGCGAAGGTGCAGTACCCGCAGCGGTCGCGGCACAGCTGGGTCAGGGGAATGAAGACCTTGGGCGAGAAGGTGATCCGGGCGCCGTGACCAGCGTCACGGACCCGGCGGGCCTCCGCCATCACTTCCTCGGGCGAGGCGTCGATCAGAGCGGCCGGATCGATGGGCATGACGACCCACCTTATGCCGGGGCCGGGCGGGCCTGGCGCTCGATCAGCCGGCGGCGTCGGGGTCCACGAACCACACGATGCGCTCCGCCTCCACCCGGCCGGCGGGCAGGTCGGCGCCGGCCCGGACGGCGCGGAAGGCGTCGGCCTTCTGGGCGCCGGCGACGGTGAAGACCACCAGCCGGCTGCGGGCGATGCCGGCCAGGGTGAGGGTCATTCGGCGGTGCGGGTTGCGCCCGCTCGGGTCCTCGCTCAGGGCGACCAGCTGGCCGGGGTCGGCGTCCAGGGCCGGTGACTGCGGGAAGAGCGACGCGGTGTGGCCATCGGGCCCGAGGCCCAGGTGGACGACGTCGAAGTAGCCGAGCTCGCCCACGAGGAGCTGGTAGGCCTCCGGGCCGTCCTCGCAGCGCATGGGCCGCACCGAGTTGGCCGCCCCGACCCTTTCGAGCAGAGACCGCCGACCGAGGAGCTGGTTGGAGTCGGGGTGGTCGGCCGGCACGCAGCGCTCGTCGCCCCAGTAGAAGTCGACGGTCCACCAGTCGATCGCCTCGGACGCCTCCTCGGCGAGCCGCTCGTAGCACTGGCGGGCGGTGTCGCCGCCGGACAGGGCGATGGCGAACCGCTCGCGAGGCCGGGCCCTCCACGCCTCCACCACGCACTCGCTGAAGGCGCCCGGCACATCGGGGCTGATGAGGACGTCGCCGTTCACCGTTCCACCCTCGCTGCCGCCCCGAGGGCCCCGACGAAGGCCGGGTCGGTGCCGCCCCGCCCCAGGGCGGCGGCGAGCAAGGCGGCCGTGCCTCGCTCCGCTCCACCCACCGTCACGGCGCGCTCGTCGTCGATGCGAGCCTCCACCCGCCCGAGCGGGGCGGAAGCCGCCCGCACCAGTACGTCATCGGCGGCCAGCTCGACGATGGTTTCGGAGCTGACGGCCTCGAGCTGCACTGAGCCCGGCGCCAGGCCCAGGCGGTCCGTCAACCAGCCGCCGAGCAGGCAGGCCCTCCACGGGGGGCCGGCCACCCGCGCCCCGGCGATGCGGGGCAGGATCCTGCGGGCGGAGGGGGGATCGAAGAGCAGGGCCAGCGCCCGGCGCCACGGCTCCGTCGCCAGCCACTCGAGGTCGGTCACGTGGCGGAGCCGCGTCAACGCCGCCGTCGCCTCGAGGCTGGACTGATCCGGGTCGGACGGTCGGTCCCCACCCAGGATCACGTGGGCTCCGGTGGCGACCAGACCGGACGCCGAGGGGATCTCGCCCATGTGCCAGGCGGCCACCGGCAGATCGTGAACCAGTAGCGGCTCGACCACCGACGAGAGGTGACGAGCGGCGCCGCCGCCGACCCGCAGGTCGATGACCTCCCACCACAGGTGCCGTTCGGGCAGGTCGGTCTCTTGCAGCTCGATGGTGGCGTCGATCCGGTCGGGCCCGTCCGGGTCGGCCAGGACGATGATGATCCGCCCCGGATGGTGGGCGCCCAGCCCGCCCACGGCCGAGCGGGCCCGTTGGGCCGTCTCGGGCTCGGCGGTCACCACCACCAGGTTGACCACCGCGGCCCGGGTGGCGGTGCGTGACTCGCCTGACCGCATGCGCTCGGCCTGGGCGATCACTTCGCCGAGGTCGACGTTCTCGGCGCTCCAGCGGCACACGACGCCCGGGGCCATGTCCTAGGGCCGCCGCCAGCGGCGACCCGTCGACTCGATGAGCCGGTTGGCCTCACGCGGCCCCCAGGTGCCGGACTCGTAGCGGGCCAGGGGGGCGGCCCCCTCCTCCCACGCCTCGAGGATCGGGGCCACGATGCGCCACGACTGTTCGACCTCGTCGGCCCGGATGAACAGGGTGGGGTCGCCGACCATGGCGTCGAGAAGGAGCCGCTCGTAGGCGTCGGGGGTCTCTTCCATGAACGACGCTCCGTAGGAGAAGTCCATCGACACCGTCCTGACGCGGAACTCCGGGCCGGGCACCTTGGCCCCGAAGCACATGGTGATCCCCTCGTCGGGCTGGACTCGCACGACGATCGAGTTGGCGTCGAGGTCGCGGGCGAGCGACGAGGCGAACGGCAGGTGCGGCACCCGGTGGAACGCCATGGCCACCTCGGTGACCCGCTTGGGGAGCCGCTTGCCCGTCCGCACGTAGATGGGGACCCCCGCCCAGCGCCAGTTGTCCACCGCCAACCGCATGGCCACGAAGGTCTCGGTGTGGGAGTCGGGCGCCACCCCTTCCTCCTGCCGGTAGCCGGCCACCTCCTGACCCTCGACCCAGCCCCGGTCGTACTGGCCCCGCACGACGGACGTGGACACCTCGTCGGGGCTCAGCACCTCGACGGCCCGCAGGGCCTTGACCTTCTCGTCGCGAATGCCCTGAGCGTCCACGGTCGCCGGCGGCTCCAGCAGGGTGAGGCCCAGCACTTGCATGACGTGGTTCTGGACGATGTCACGCAGCGCCCCGGCGGTCTCGTAGAACCCGCCCCGGTGGCCCACGCCGATCGACTCGGCCACCGTCAGCTGCACGTGGTCGACGTAGCGCCGGTTCCACACCGGCTCGAAGATGGCGTTGGCGAAGCGGAGGGCCAGGACGTTCTGGACCGTTTCCTTACCGAGGTAGTGGTCGATCCGGTAGACCTGGTCCTCGTCGAAGCTGGTGTGCACCGCCCGGTCGAGAGCGGCGGCGCTCTGCGGGTCGCGTCCGTAGGGCTTCTCGACGACGAGGCGTACGAAGCACCCCTTCCGCGGACGGCTGAGGCCGTGCTCGCCGAGGGCGCAGGCGACAGTGGCGAACTGGTCGGGGACGGTGGCGAGGTAGTACACCCGGTTGCCCTGGGTTCCGCGGTCGTGGTCGACCTCCTCCAGGACCTGTCGCAACCGGTCGAAGGTCGCCGGCTCGCCGTACTCCCCCTGCACGTACCGGAAGCCCGACACGGCCCGCTCCCACTCGGGCCCGGCGTCGGGCACGGCGTCGGCCGCCAGCTTGCGGAAGTCCTCGTCGGAGAGCTCCGAGCGGGCGACCCCCACCACGGCGAAGGAATCGGTGAGCTGCTGGCGACGGGCCACCGCCGCCAGCGACGGCAGCAGCTTGCGGCTGGTCAGGTCACCGGAGGCCCCGAAGACGACCAGGACGACCGGAGGGGCCCGCCGGGCCATCTCCAGTCCGATGGCGAACGGGTTCGGCGGCGGCTCGCCGGTGGTCATCCGCCTTCGCCGGTGACGACGGCGTGTCCGCCGAACTGGTTGCGCAGCGCGGCCGACACCCGGGCGGCGAACGACTCGTCCTGCCTGGACGCGAAGCGGGCGTACAAAGCGGCGGTGATCACCGGGGACGGCACCGCCCGGTCCACCGCCTCGTTGATCGTCCACCTTCCCTCACCGGAGTCGGCCACCACCCCGCGGATCTGCTCGAACTGGGCGTCGTCGGCCAGCGCCAGCTCGAGCAGCTCGAGCAGCCAGGAGCGCACCACCGACCCGTATCTCCAGATCGACGCGATCTGATGGAGGTCCAGGTCGAACTCGCTCGCCGCGTGCATGAGCTCGAACCCTTCCCCGTAGGCCTGCATGAGGCCGTACTCGATGCCGTTGTGGACCATCTTGACGAAGTGGCCGGCCCCCACCGGCCCGACGTGGGCGTATCCGCCCTCGGGGGCCAAGGTGAGGAGGGCGGGCTCGACGATCGCCACCGCCTCCTTGCTGCCGCCCACCATCAGGCAGTAGCCGTTGTCGAGGCCCCATATCCCGCCGGACACGCCCGCGTCCACGAAGTGGATGCCGGAGGCGGACAGACGCTCGGCCGCGGCGATGCCGTCGCGGTAGAAGGAGTTGCCGCCGTCGACGATGAGGTCGCCGGACGACAGCAACCGGGCCAGGGCGTCGATGGTCTCGTCGGTGGGGGCGCCGGCGGGCACCATCACCCAGGCGGTGCGGGGTGACTCCAGCTTGGCCACCAGCTCCTCGAGGGTGGCAGCCGTCTCCGCTCCCTGGCCGGCCGCCGAGTCGCGGGCGGCCTCGGAGAGGTCGTAGGCGACCACCTGGTGGCCTCCCCTGATCAGCCGGAGGGTCATGTTGCCCCCCATGCGGCCCAGACCCACCATCCCGATCTTCATGCCGGGTCCCTCCCTTTCCGCTCAGCCCACCGAGCCGAGGTCGTCGACTGCGACCCTTATCACCCGCCGCCCGTGCTTCTTGAGGCTCTGGTGGTCACCGAGGGCCTGGGCGGCGAGGAGAGTACCGAAGTCGTAGGGATGATCGGGTATTTCGACGAAGGGTTGGTCGCCGGCCCGCAGGAGCTGGACGGCCAGGACGCTGTTCGGTCCTCCCTTGTGGAGCTGGCCGGTGGAGTGGAGGAAGCGGGGCCCGTAACCGGCGGTCACCGGTGCGCCACCGAGCCGGTCGCGCACCCGGCGCCGGGCGCCCTCCAGCCGGTCGTCCTGGCCGTAGGGAAGGTAGGCCTGCAGCGATACGTAGTCCCCGGGCCGGAAGGACTCGGTCAGCCAGTCAGCCAGTTCGCCCGGCTCGGCCCGGTCTACCTCCGGCAGGGGTAGTGACTCGAGCACGGCCTTGGTGTTGGCCTTCGACTCGGAGACGTTGGGTTCGTCGAAGGGATCGATGGCGAGGAAGTGACCGGCGACGGCAGTGGCCACCTCCCACCGGTAGAAGAGGGTGCCCAGGTCGAGCAGCTTGGCGGCCTCCACCGTGACCGGGTTGCGGTCCGGGCCCTCCTCCGGCTGGGTGGTCGGAACCGGAACGCAGCCGGTTCCGTGCTTGCCGGTGGACTCGGCGATGAGCTGCTCCACCCACAGCCCGAAGGACGCGAACGGCTCCGGCACGATCAGGGTCACCTTGTCGCGTCCGGCCCGGGCCTCGTTGCCGAGGTGAGCCCCGAGCTCCACGGCCTCCTCGATGTCGGTGTCGAGCGCCATCTCGCACAGCCCGTCGATCTCGAGGCCGGCCAGGGCAGCGGGGACCAGTCCGAAGTAGGAGAGGACCGAGTACCGGCCCCCGATGTCGGCCGGGTTCACGAAGGTACGCAGGAACCCGCGGCGCTCGGCCAGGGTCGCCAGGGGAGTGCCGGGATCGGTGATGGCCGCGTAGCGCGACGGGTCCGGCACCATGCTCCACATCCGCGCCAGCAGCGCCTCGACCTCGAGGGTCGTGCCCGACTTCGAGGAGACGAGGAAGAAGGCGTCCTCGACCGAGGTCGACTGGATGGTCGCCGGGTCGGTCGTGTCGAGGACGATCAGCTCGCGGCCGCCGCCCCCGAGGGTGTCTCGGGTGGCCCGCAAAACCTCAGGGCCGAGGGAGGATCCCCCCATCCCCAGCAGCACGACCCGCCCGTGCGGGACGGCGGCCGCCCACTGGCTCAGCTCCCTCGCCTCGCCCAGCATTCTGCGGGGGACGTCGAGCCAACCCAGCCGCTCGGGCGCCACGTTGGGGACGGGCCAAAGGGACGGGTCGCGTTCGAGCAGCCGCTTGGCGAGCTTGGTCACCGCAGGGCGTTGGCCTTGTCGGTCAGCAGCTGCATGAGCTCGTCGAAGGACTTGGAGAACGCCGCCACCCCTTCTTCCTCCAGGGTGCGGGCGACGTCTTCCATGTCGACGCCGATCTCTGCGGCCTGTTCCATCTGGCGCTTGGCTTCGTCAGCGCCGTGGTCGATGGTCCGGGCCAGGGTGCCGTGGTCGAGGAAGGCGTCGATGGTGGCGTCCGGCATGGTGTTCACCGTGTGGGGGCCGATGAGGCTGTCGACGTAGAGCAGGTCCGGGTAGTCGGGGTTCTTGGTGCTCGTCGACGCCCACAACGGGCGCTGCAGCCGGGCGCCCTTGGCCGCCAGGGCCTCCCACCGCGACCCGGAGAACCGTTGCTGGAACAGCTGGTAGGCCAGCTTGGCCTGAGCGACGGCCAGCTTCCCCTTCAGGCTGGTGGCCACCTGGGCCGTGCCGGGATCCGCCGAGGAGGCGATGGCGTCGAGTCGTCGGTCGGCCTCGGTGTCGACCCGGCTGACGAAGAAGGAGGCGACGCTGTGGACCTTCGACGGGTCGCCGCCCTTGCCCACGAGCTCCTCGAGCCCCGACAGGTAGGCCTCGATCACCTGGGCATACCGGCTCAGGCTGAAAATCAGGGTGATGTTGATGCTTCGCCCCTCGGCGAACATGGCGTTGATGGCCGGCACCCCCTCCGGGGTGGCGGGGATCTTGACGAACAGGTTGGGACGGGAGATCCGCTCGTGCAGCTGCCGTGCGGACCGGATGGTCGCCTCGGTGTCGCCGGCCAGGGCCGGAGACACTTCGATCGACACGAATCCGTCACCTCCGCCGGTTGACTTGTAGAGCGGGGCGAACACGTCGAGGGCGCCTTCGATGTCGCGGATCACCAGCTCCCAATAGGCGTCCTCCACCGAGCTCCGGCGCAGTGCGTCGGCGAACTGCTGGTCATATTCGTCGCCGGCGGAGATGGCCTTCTGGAAGATGGTCGGGTTCGACGTGACTCCTCGGATGCCAGCACCGACCAGTTCGGCTAGATGTCCGGACGAGAGGTGGTGGCGGGTGAGGTTGTCGAGCCAGGCGCTCTGGCCCTGCTCCTCGTAAAGCCTGGTCAGCCTGGTCATGGGGAAACCCTACCCAGGGTGCCCACCCCGTGACCGTCGCCGAACAGGGCGATGGAGGCGGTGAAGCCGTGGACGAAGTTGTGTCCCCCGACCGGTCCGAATTCCCCGGCAGCGAAGAAACCGGCGACCGGAGCTTCGTCGAGCGCATCAGCGAGGACGTCGGCATCGTGGTCAGGACGACGGAACAGCCGGGTGCCCCGCCCGTTGCACGTGAACAGCAGAGCCGCCTGGGCCCGGCGGGAGGCCAGGAGCGCACGCAGGTCCTCGTCGGCGGTGGAGGCGTCACGCAGGTGGAACTGCACCGTGGTGCCGACGTCGACCATGTCGTTGACGGCGATGGCTCCTACCTCCCGGTCGGCCCCGAGGACGTTGCGCACGAGGAAGTCACCCCGCGAGAAGTCGGCCTTGTGCTCGTCGATCACCCGTCCGAGGTGGAGGCCGCCCTGGTTGATGACCGACACCTCTTCGGGGCCGAGGTCGTGCTCGGCCACTTCGAGGAGCCGCTCCATCGCCGGTCGTCCCGCCAGCTCGTAGACCACGTTGCGTTCTGCGCGGGTGACCGCCCACGGCTGGCCGATGGGCCGGCACCCCTGCGACACGACCGTGGCGACGGGCACCGCGGCCGGCAGCAGCGCCCCCACGGCGCCGGCGGTCCTCATGCGACCGTCCACGGTCAGTCGGTTGCCTCCTGGGCCGCGGGCGGCCGAAGCCATGCCACCGATGACCGGCAGCCCCGGATGGCGGTCGAGGAGCCACGCAAAAAAGCGGTCGGCGTCGAAGCTGTAGGGGTCGGCGAGAAGGATCAGGGCCCCCGGCACGAAATCGAGGTCGGTGGGCCATCCGCCGATCGGGTCCGGATCGTCTCCCACCGGTGGGCAGGTGAGCTCGACGGCGCGGACCCGACCCAACCGGGCTGCCCACAAGGAGACGGCCGCGGCCTGTTCGACCTCACGGCGGGGCCCGGCGACCGACTCGGCGGCACAGCCCACCAGCACGGTGGGAGCGAGGGTCGCCCGCACGGCGGCGGCGGCGTCTTCTAGGGCTCCGGCGTGGGGAGGCGTGACAAACAGCAGGGCCAGGTCGGGACGGTCGCCCATCGTCTCGAGCACCTGGCCCACCACCTCGCCCGTGGCGTGGGCGGTGACGGGATGCTCGGAGAGGGCGGCGGCGAAGGCGGGCGGCCGGCGACCCTCGCTCAGCCCTCCCACGCCGGTTCGCCTCCCACCCAGGTCTGGCCCACCCTCATCTCGGAGTCGAGGACGACGAGATCGGCCCGCCGGCCGGGGGCGACCTCGCCCCGGGTCCGGTCGCCGAGCACCCGGGCCGGCACGGTGGAGGCGGCGGCGACGGCCGCCTCGAAGGGCACCCCGGCGGCGGACACGACGTTGCGCACGGCGCGGTCCATGGTGAGGGCGCTGCCGGCGATGGTCCCGTCCGGACGGCGGGGGGCGTCTTCGTCGACTCGGCTGATCCCCGACGACCCGACCCGACCCGACCGCCACGCCACCGCGTCGGTGACGAGGGCGACGCCGGCGCCTCCCCGGGCCCGGAAGGCCACGGCGATCACCGCCGGGTGCACGTGGACGAGGTCGGCGATGAGGGTGGGGGTGAGCCGGTGGTCGGTGAGGGCGGCGCCGACCATTCCGGGCTGGCGGTGGTGGACGGGTGACATGGCGTTGAACAGGTGGGTAACCAGTCGAGCGCCGCTGTCGGCGGCGGCGAGGGTCTCCTCGTAGGTGGCAGTGGAGTGCCCGAGGGAGACGACGACCCCTCGTTCGGCGAGGGCGCGGATCGCCGCCGGCGACCGTTCGAGCTCCGGGGCCACGGTCACCACCCGCACGACCGGTGGCAGCTGGTCGATCCAGTCGAGGTCGAGGGGGGCCAGGAAGCGACGGTCGTGGGCTCCTGGAAGACCTCCGAGGAAGGGACCCTCGAGATGGGCTCCGGCGATGTGGGGCCGGCGACCGCCCCGGGCGGCGGCGGCGGCGATCTGCTCCAGGCGGGGGCGGTAGGACTCGAGGGGGGAGGTGACCAGAGTCGGGCACCAAGTGGTGACGCCCTGGGCGAGGAGCAGATCGTCGAGTCGGTCCCAGTCGCCGCCCTCGGCAGCCGACACGTCGACATCGTCGTGGCCGTTGACCTGTAGGTCGATGTAGCCCGGCGCGATCATCCGGTCGGGGACGGGCCCGGTGGTGGGGCCGACCGACGCGATCAGCTCGCCGTCGGTCTCCACGACCGCCGGGGAGAGGATCCCCTCGGGCGTGACGACCGCCCTGGCGGCCAGGGTCGCCACCGTCAGGCGGCGGCGGGCGTTCTCAGCTTGGCGTCGCTGTGGCGGACCGTGCCCCAACCGCGCCGCACCAGCAGGCGGACCAGCCACCAGCCGGGGTCGATCTCGCCCCGTTGGTGGGCGAGGCGCGCCGACGTGGGGGCGGCGTGGTGGTTGTTGTGCAGCCCCTCGCCGGCGGTCAGCCACGCCAGCCACTGGTTGTTGCGGGCGGGGTTGTCATAGCGGCGCCGGCCCCACGTGTGGCCTACCGCGTTCACCGCAGCGCTGAGGGTCAGGTAGGTGACGGCGTGGACACCCCCCGCGATCAGGGCCAGCGGCCAGCCCAGGAAGATGGCGAGAAAGGCCACTCCCAGCCCCAGTCCGAGCAGGGCGTGGTCGAACAGCACCCGGTCCCAACGGTCCGCCGGCAGGTCGCGGGCGTAGCGGGCCAGCGTCTCGGAGTCACGAGCGGCCCGCCGGTACATGGCCACGTTGCCCAGCTGCACCCGCCAATAGCCCTCGAGTACGGGGGAGTGGGGGTCGCCGGGCACGTCGGTGAAGGCGTGGTGGCGACGGTGCACCGCCACCCACTGACGGGGCCGGATGCCAGTGGTGATCCAAGTGATCAAACGGAACACGAAGCCCACCGCCGGGACGACCGTCATGGCCCGATGGGAAAGGGTCCGGTGGAGGTAGACGGTCGTGATGAGATTGGCGAACTGGGCCACGACCAGGCCGATCAGCACGGCAAGCAGCACGGGGGGCATCGTCAGACAGTAGCCCAGCCTGGGTTGCTCCGAACCCGTCCCCCGGCTAGGCGAGGCCCCGTCGGCGGCGCCAGAGGGAGTAACGCCACATCCGGTCCAGTGCGCCGACGGCCCGATGGGCGGCGCTGTAGCACAGCCGCCCCGTCGCCCTCACCTGGGCCGGCCCGGGGTTGTCCGGGTCGGCCACGGCCAGCTCGGTGGAGGTCAGCACCGGCTTGCCGGTGGCGTCGGAGATCTCCGCCGCGGTGTCGGCGAAGCGACGGTCCTGACGCTCGTGGAACGAGACGATCCGGTCGAGGCCGTGGTCGGGGAAGAAGGGGCCCTGGCGCAGGAACTTCGCCGTGTTGGACTGGATTCCGAGACCCAGGTAGAGCACGGCGTCGACCTGGGGGTGGCGGGCCACCAGCTCGAGGACCTCGGGCACCGTGTCTCGGGTCTCGCCGCCCGCCATGTCGATCGGGTTGTTACGGCTCCACCTGGGCGGCAGCCGCGAGTCGATGGCCGCCCGCAGGTCGTCGGGCAGGGCCATCAGCTCGAGCGAGGAGGCGCCGATGGCGTCGGCGGTCACCACGCCCCAGCCACCGACGGTGGTCACCACGACCGTGTTGGGTCCCTTGGGCAGAGGTTGAGTGGCGAAGGTGGCCGCCAGCTCGAAGGCGTCCTCGATGTTGCCGGTGCGCAGGACGCCGGCTTGGCGGAGCATGCCGTCGAAGACCCGGTCCTCGGTGGCCAGGGCCCCGGTGTGGGACGACGCCGCCCGCTGGCCGCCCGCAGTCACCCCGCCTTTCACCATGACGACCGGTTTGCGTTCGGATACCGCCCGGAGCTGCTCGTAGGCGGATCGGCCGTCGGACACGCTTTCCATGTAGGCGATGACGACGTCCGTGGCCGGATCGGATCCGAACCACTCGACGTAGTCGGGCACGGTCAGGGCGGCCCCGTTCCCGACGCTCACCGCCCGGGCTACTCCCACCCCCGTCTGCACCGAGTAGTTCATGAGTGACGAGACGAAGTTCCCCGATTGGCTCGCTATAGATATGGAGCCGGCCGGCGGGTACGGGGCCACGATCTGGGCGCACAACTCCGCCGGCGTCGACACGAGGCCCTGGCCGTTGGGCCCGGCGAGGAGGATCCCCAACTCGTCGGCCAGGGCCGCCAGCTCCGCCTCGGCCCGGGCGCCCTCGTCGCCTGCCTCGCGGTAGCCGGCCGAGGCGACGAAGGCCGCCCTCACCCCTTTGGCCGCGCAGGCCCGCAGCAGGTCCGGGTTGGCGGCGGCCGGGGTGCACACGACCACGAGGTCGGCGGCCCCGTCGGGGAGCTCGGACACTTCCGTCGCCGCCTCCAGCCCGAGGATTTCTTCGCCGTCGCGGTTGAGGGCGAAGACCCGGCCCTTGTAGCCGGCGGCGAGCACGTTGTGGAGGGCGGCGAAGCCGAACTTCCCCGGATGGCTGGACGCCCCGGCCACGATCACCCCCTGGGGCTCGAACAGGGCGCGGAACTGCTCGTCTGTGGGCTTCATGCCATCTCCAGCAGAGCGTCGACCGCCACGGGCCGACCGTCCGAGATGATGAGGGGGTTCAGGTCCGCCGACATGAGCCGGGGCTCGGCGGCGGCCAGGTCCGAGAGGGCGACGAGCACATCGGCGAGCGCCGAGCGGTCGACCTCCGGCTCGCCCCGAAAGGCGGCGAGCAGACGCTGAGCCGGGAGTTGCTCGATCATCTCCTCGGCGTCGACCCTCGCCAGCGGCACCAGCCGAAAGACCACTTCGGCGACCGCCTCGGCCAGGATCCCGCCCAGGCCGAGCATCACGTAGGGCCCGAACTGCGGATCGCGGCCCATGCCGGCGATGAGCTCGCGGCCGCCTCTCACCATCTGGCCGACGAGCACCCCCACCTCCCCGTCATCGGGGCGGGCCGCGGCCAGCAAGTCGGCGGCCGCCGCCTCGACCGCCCCCTCGTCGGTCAGGCCCAGGCGGACCAGGCCCCGCTCGGTCTTGTGGGCGATGGTCGGCCCGCACAGCTTGGCCACGACCGGGAAGCCGAGGCGGGCGGCGGCCGCCGCCGCTTCCTCCGGGGTGGAGACCAACGCCTCGGCGGGCACCGGCACGCCCCGGGCGGCCAGCTTCTGCTTGGACTCCGCCTCCGACAACGTGGGCACGCCAGATGGTATGTCTCGGGCGTGACGGCCCCGCCAGCCCTGCCACTTCCCATGTTCCCCTTGGGGGCGGTCCTCTTCCCGCACGCTGATCTTTCCCTGCACGTGTTCGAGCCGCGCTATCAGGCTCTGGTCCACGACTGCCTGCGCTCCGGCCGCCAGTTCGGGGTCGTCCTCATCGAACGGGGCCACGAGGTGGGCGGGGGCGACAGTCGCTTCTCGGTGGGCACGGTGGCCCGCATCGTCGCCGAGGCAGAGCTCGGGGGAGGCCGGTGGGCTCTGCAGACGAGGGGGACCAGGCGGATTCGGGTCACGACCTGGCTTCCCGATGATCCCTACCCGGTGGCCCTGGCCGAGGACCTGTCCGACCCGCCCGTCGGCCCGGACGCCATCGAGCTGTTGGGCGAGGCCGAGCGCCAGGTCCGCCGGGCCCTTGCCCTGGCGTCGGAGCTGGGGCTGGTGAGGGCGGCGGCCACCGCCCGTTTCGACCCGGACCCTGCCGTCGCCGTCTACCAGCTGTGCTCGGTGGCGCCGCTGGGGCCGGTCGACCATCAGGCTCTTCTGGAGGCCCCGACCCCCGCCGCCCGCCTCGAGCTGCTGGTCGAGTCGACGCAGGCCGCGGCCGAGCTGTTTGCGTACCGGCTTTCGGGGCGATAGAACCCGCGGTCCGTATTCGGCCGAATCCGGGGAGCCCGTGAGCCAGAACCGACGCGACGAGAGCCTGCCCAAGCTGGTGTCCGAGCTCTGGGACCTGGTCGTCGCCTACGCCAAACAAGAGACGTTGCAGCCGCTCAAGGGCATCGGCAAGTACGTCGCGTTCGGCATGGCCGGCTCCATGGTGCTGGCCGTGGGGGTGGCTCTGTTGCTGTTGGCTTCGCTGCGGGTGCTGCAGACGGAGACCGGCACCCTCTTCACTGGCACGTGGACGTGGATCCCTTACTTCATCACCGCGGCGGCGGGCATCGCCGTCGCCTTTGCCGCCGTGCTGGCCATCGTGTCAGGACGGAGCCGCCGCTCCTCACGGGGAGCACGGGCGTGAGCCCCATTCAGCGATCCGACATCGAGGACAAGCTCCGCCAGATCCGGGGCGAGGTCGACCGCGGTGCTGAGGCGGCCAAGCCGGTGGCCATGGCGGTGGCGGGGGTCGTGCTGGTGGCGGCGGTCGCTCTCGCCTATCTCGCCGGCCGGCGGAGGGGGAAGAACGCCCGCACCGTCGTCGAGGTCAGGCGGGTCTGAGTTGGAGCCCCTGTTGAGCGCGGCGGTGCGCAACGGATGGCGGCGTGGAGTCCTGCGGGGCAATCAGGTCTGGCTGGTGGTGGGGGCGGCGGCGTGGATGATGCGCCGGGTCCGGCGGGGCCGCGAGCCCCACCCGGTTTTCGTCGAGGAGCTCGAGCCCGGGCAGGCCGTCACCATCACCCACTTCGCACCGCCGGGCGACTGAGGACGTTCCCCCCGGCGGCGGCAGCCGCCAAGATGGGGGGTGTGAAGGTGGTGCTGCGGAACCCCCGCCGCGAGCTGGAGGTCGCCGGGCCCCTGCGGGTCAAGGCGCTGCTGGACAAGCTCGAGCTCAACCGCGAGTCGGTCCTGGTGATCAGGGGGGACACCCTGGTGACCGAAGACGCTCTGTTGGGCGACACCGACGAGATCGAGGTCCGGCCGGTCATCTCTGGGGGCTGCGGGGCGTGAGGTGCCGCCGCTGCCGGGCACCGTCGGTCATCGAGCTGCGACGCCACAACGCCGCCTTCTGCCGCCCGTGCTTCCTCATTCACTGCCGCGACCAGGTCGCCCGGACCATCGAGGAGCACCACATGGTCGAGCCGGGCGAGCGGGTGCTGGTGGCCGTCTCCGGTGGCAAGGACTCTCTGGCCCTGTGGGACATCCTGTTGGACCTCGGTTACCCGGCCGACGGTCTGTACCTCGGGCTGGGTATCGGCGACTACAGCGACGAATCGGGCCGCTACGCCCGCGACTACGCCAGCAGCCGGGGCGCTCGCCTGGTGGAGGTCGACCTGCCGACGGACGTCGGCTTCGACATCCCCGGCGGAGCGGCGGCGGCCCGGCGGGTGCCGTGCTCCGCTTGCGGGCTGTCGAAACGTCACCTGTTCAATCGGGCTGCCGTGGAGGGGGGCTACCCGGTGGTGGCCACCGGCCACAACCTCGACGACGAGGCCGCCGTCCTGCTCGGAAACGTGCTGCGGTGGTCGACCGACTACCTCGGGCGCCAGACGCCCGTCCTTCCCGGTGGTGACGGGTTCGCCCGCAAGATCAAGCCCCTCATCCGGCTGGGCGAACGGGAGACGGCGGCCTACTGCGTGCTGACGGGCATCGACTACGTGGTCGAGGAGTGCCCGATGGCGGTGGGCAACAAGCACCTGGGCTACAAGGCGGCGCTGAACGCCATCGAGGACGCCTCACCGGGTTCGAAGGCCGCCTTCTACCTCGGGTTCCTCCAACGGGGGCTGGCCCACTTCGCGCCGGAGGCGGCCGCCGACCGCCAGTCGCTGTCGCCGTGCGCCTCGTGCGGCTCGCCCACCACGGGCGACGTTTGCGCCTTCTGCCGCCTGACGGAGGCCGCTACCCGCCCCCCCCAAGGCGCCAAGCCCGCGCCCCGGCGGAGGACGGCTCCGCCCCGGTGAGCCGGCCGTTCGGGGCGGGGGAGAGGGCGCTCCTGCTCGACAGCAAGGGCCGGCGCTACCTCGTGACCCTGACGGCGGGGGCCGAGTTCCACACCCACGCCGGGTTCGTCCTCCACGACGAACTGCTGGGGCGCGAGGAGGGGACGGTGGTGCGGACCGGCTCGGGTGCCCGCTACACGGCCGTTCGGCCCACCCTGTCGGACTTCGTGCTCAAGATGCCCCGGGGCGCCCAGGTCATCTACCCCAAGGACCTGGCCCAGATCCTGGTCCTGGCCGACATCCACGACGGGCTGTCCGTCATGGAGGCCGGGGTGGGGTCGGGGGCGTTGTCCATGACCCTGCTCCGGGCGGGCGCCGAGGTGTGGGGCTTCGAGCTGCGCTCCGACTTCGCCGCCCGGGCCCGGGCCAACGTGGCGTCGTTCCTCGGACCCGAGGCCCTCGAGCGCTTCCATGTGGAGGAGCACGACGTCTACGAAGGGATCCCCCGGGCCGACCTCGACCGGGTGGTCCTAGACCTGCCCGAGCCCTGGAGGGTCGTGCCCCACGCCGAGAAGGCCCTCCGTCCCGGGGGGATCCTCCTGTCCTATCTGCCGACCATCAACCAGGTGTCACAGCTCCGCCAGGCCCTCGACGAGTCGTCGTTCGCCATGGCCGAGACGGTGGAGGTGCTGGTGCGCAGCTGGCACGTGGATGGTCGCTCGGTCCGTCCCGACCACCGCATGGTGGCCCACACCGGGTTCCTGACCCACGCCCGGCTGGTCGGCTGAGACCTACTCGCGCTCGATGAAGATGCACTCCCCCGGGCACTCCTCGGACGCCTCCACCACCGCGTCCTCCATGCCCTCGGGGACCGCCGCCATGCCCTGGGGACCGCCCGGATCGCTCATGACCTTGTCGCCTTCCTTCACATAGGCGAGCCCGTCGTCGAGCAGGGTGAACACGGCCGGCGCGATCTCCTCGCACAGACCGTCTCCCGTGCACAGATCCTGGTCGATCCAGACCTTCATGACGTCCTCTCGATGTGCTTCCGGACGAACCTATCTATACCCGCGACCCAGTGTCAATTTCCCCGGCGACGACAGGTGAAATAGGTCACCAGCAGCACCGCTATGAGGGACATATCAGGTAGGCCGGTGTACATTCCCAACAAGAGGGGAGGTGGTCCGCACGGCTGACGACGAGTATCAGCGTCGGCTCTCCGCCTACGAGCGCGAGGTGGCCGAGCTCCAGCAGCAGGCCAAGTCGTTGGAGGAGGAGGTGATCACCCTCCGCCGCAGGCTCCAGGACGCGCCCAAGCGGGTGCGCACCCTCGAGGAGAAGCTTCTCGAAACGAAGGGCCAGCTGTCTCAGGCGCTGTCCCAGAACGAGAAGCTGACCTTCACCCTCCGTGAGGCGCGCGAGCACATCACCGCCCTGCGCGAAGAGGTCGACAAGCTGACCCAGCCCCCCGCCGCCTACGGCACCTACCTGGGCGCCAACGACGACAGCACGGTCGACGTCTTCTCCGGCGGCCGCAAGATGCGGGTCTCCCTCCACCCGGAAATCGACGTGGCCACCCTGCGTCGGGGCCAGGAGGTGGTCCTCAACGACTCCCTCAACGTCGTGCTGGCCCGGGGCACCGAGATCGCCGGGGAGGTCGTCACCCTCAAGGAGAAGATGGAAGACGGCCGGGCCCTGATCATCGGTCGAGCCGACGAGGAGCGGGTGGTCGAGCTGGCCGACGACCTGCTGGGCGAGAAGCTGCGGGCCGGCGACAGCGTGCTCATGGATCCCCGTAGCGGCCTGCTGCTCGAGCGGCTCCCCCGGCCCGAGGTCGAGGAGCTGGTCCTCGAGGAGGTGCCCGACGTCTCCTACGCCGACGTCGGCGGCCTGGACAACCAGATCGAGGCCATCACCGACGCCGTCGAGCTGCCCTTCCTCCACCGCGACCTGTTCGTGGAGCACAAGCTGCCGGCGCCCAAGGGGATCCTCCTCTACGGGCCGCCCGGGTGCGGCAAGACGCTCATCGCCAAGGCCGTGGCCAACTCGCTGGCCAAGAAGGTCGCCGAGCAGACCGGCGACCAGAGTGCACGCAGCTATTTCCTCAACATCAAGGGGCCGGAGCTACTCAACAAGTACGTCGGGGAGACCGAGCGTCAGATCCGGCTGGTGTTCCAACGTGCCCGCGAGAAGTCGGAGGAGGGCGTACCGGTCATCGTCTTCTTCGACGAGATGGACTCGCTGTTCCGCACCCGGGGCACCGGAATCAGCTCCGACATGGAGTCGACCATCGTCCCCCAGCTCCTCGCCGAGATAGACGGGGTAGAGGCGCTCCGCAACGTCATCGTCATCGGCGCGTCCAACCGCGAGGACCTGATCGACCCCGCCATCCTGCGCCCGGGCCGGCTCGACGTGAAGATCAAGATCGAGCGGCCGGGGGTCGACGCCGCCGCCCAGATCTTCTCCCGCTACCTGACCGCCGACCTTCCTCTCGACGAGGAGGAGGTGCAGTCCCTCGGAGGCGGGGACCGCGAGAAGGCGGTCCGGGCCATGATCGAGCGGACAGTCGCCGAGATGTACCGCGACGACGACGAGAACCGGTTCCTCGAGGTGACCTACCAGAACGGCGACAAGGAGATCCTCTACTTCAAGGACTTCGCCTCGGGGGCCATGATCGAGAACATCGTGCGCCGGGCCAAGAAGCTGGCGATCAAACGGGCCATCGCCGAGGAGGGCAGGGGGATCCGCACCGCCGACATGCTGGCCTCGATCAAGCAGGAGTACAAGGAGCACGAGGACCTGCCCAACACGACGAACCCCGATGACTGGGCCAAGATCTCGGGGAAGAAGGGCGAGCGGATCGTGTACGTCCGCACCCTCATGTCCAGGGGCGATGAGACAGCCGGCGGCCGTGCCATCGAGCGGGTCGCGACCGGGCAGTACCTCTAAGCGGCTACGACCACGATGGGCGGGGGGTAGGGTCGCCCATGGCCATCCCGAAGGTCTGCGGAATCGAGACCGAGTACGGGATCATGCTGCGCGGGGGAGGGGAGTCCAACCCCATCGCCGCTTCTTCGGCCCTGATCAACGCTTACGTCGCCGAGGTCCAGCGCAAGGTGGGGTGGGACTTCGAGGACGAGGCGCCCGGCAACGACGCCCGGGGTTTCGCCCGTGAAGGCTCGGCCCCGCCCGAGGTGGAGACCAACCTGGTCAACACGGTGCTCACCAACGGGGCCCGTTACTACGTCGACCACGCCCACCCCGAGTACTCCACCCCCGAGTGCGCCACCGCCCGCCAGGTGGTCCTCTACGACAAGGCCGGGGAGCTGATCCTGGCCCGCTCGATGCGAGCGGCGGCCCAGATCCTGCCCCCGCCTCAGGCCATCGTGGTGTACAAGAACAACTCGGACCGCAAGGGCAACTCGTACGGCACCCACGAGAACTACCTGGTTGACCGGTCGGTTCCTTTTGCCCGGATCGTCCAGCACGTGATCCCGTTCTTCGTCACCCGCCAGATCTTCACCGGCGCCGGCAAGGTGGGAACGGAGGCGGCCGGGGCCCCGCCCGTGCCCTACCAGCTCGGGCAGCGGGCCGACTTCTTCGAGGAGGAGGTCGGACTCGAGACCACGCTGAAGCGGCCCATCGTCAACACTCGTGACGAGCCCCATGCCGACGCCCAGAAGTACCGCCGCCTGCACGTCATCGTGGGTGACGCCAACCTCGCCGAGGTCGCCACCTTCCTGAAGGTCGGGTCCACCGCCCTGCTGTTGGCCATGATCGAGGACGACTGGCTGGCCGAGCACGACTTCACCCTGGCGGCCCCGGTCCAGGCCATGCGGCGGGTGTCCTACGACATGACCCTGCGCCAGCCCCTCGAGCTGGCGTCGGGGTCCACCATCACCGCCCTTGGCATTCAATGGGAGCTGCACGACCTGGCCCGCAAGTACGCCGAGGATCGGGGCCTCGAGGTGCTCGGCGGCCACGAGGCCGGAATGGAGGTCCTCCGGCGATGGGACACGGTCCTGACCGCCCTCGAGTCGGACCCCATGTCGCTGGCCGATCAGCTCGACTGGGTGGCCAAGTACCAGCTACTGGACGCCTACCGCGAGCGCCACGGGATCGGCTGGGACGATCCCCGGATGGCGGCCATGGACCTTCAGTACCACGACGTGCGCCCGGACAAGTCGCTTTTCGGTCGGCTGAGCATGGAGCGGCTCACCACCGACGAAGAGGTGGTGACCGCCGTCACCGAGCCGCCGCCCGACACCCGGGCCTACTTCCGTGGGCGCTGCCTTCAGCGGTGGGCGTCGTCGATCGCCGCCGCCAACTGGGACTCGCTGGTCTTCGACCTGGGCTCGGACCCGCTGCGCCGCGTCCCCATGATGGAGCCGCTCAGAGGAACCGCTGCTCACGTCGATAGTCTGCTCGAGGGATGTTCGAGCCCCGCCGAGTTGTTGGAGCGACTGGGCTCATAGGAGAGCGTGGAGATGGCCGAGAGAGAGCTGAAGAAGAAGCAGGCGCCGGCGAGGACCGAGGAGGTCGTCGAGGAGGCACCCCCGTCCACCGACAAGGGCGAGAAGCTCAAGGCCGAGCTGGACGACCTGCTGGACGAGATCGACGAGGTCCTGGAGGACAACGCCGAGGAGTTCGTGCGCAACTACGTCCAGAAGGGCGGCGAGTAGTGGCGGTCGGCGAGGCCCTATGACGCTCCCCATGTTCGGGAGCGCCGAAGACCCCGGACCCAGCTTCACCGAGCTCCTGACCCGGTTGGGTCAATCGTCCGCCGCCCCGGCCACGCCGGGTCCCCTGGGCGACGTGCGCCACGGCACGACTGTCGTCGCCCTCCGCTACGTCGACGGGGTCGTCATGGCGGGTGACCGCCGGGCGACCGAGGGCTATTCGATCGCCCACCGCTCGATCGAGAAGGTCTTCCCGGCCGACCGCCATTCCGGAGTCTCGATAGCCGGGGCGGCCGGGCCGGCCATCGAGATGGTGAAGCTGTTCCAGACCCAGCTCGAGCACTACGAGAAGGTGGAGGGCCTGGCCCTGTCCCTCGAAGGCAAGGCCAACCAGCTGAGCCAGATGATCCGCTCGAACCTGCCGATGGCCATGCAAGGCCTCGCCGTCGTTCCCCTCTTCGCCGGTTACGACGTGCGCCGCCAGGCCGGCCGCATCTTCACCTACGACGTCACCGGCGGCCGTTACGAGGAAGCCGATTTCCACGCCACCGGTTCCGGCGGCCGCGACGCCCGCACCGCCATCAAGTTGTTCTTCCGCGACGGGCTTAGCCGCAGCGAGGCCATCGAGGTGGCCATCCAGGCGCTGTACGAAGCGGCTGAGGAGGACGCCGCCACCGGCGGCCCCGACGTGGTGCGGGGCATCTACCCGACCGTGGCGACGATCACGGCCGAGGGATTCGAGCGGGTGCCCGACGAGGAGGTCGCCGAGAGGTTCCGTGAGCTGATCGAGCGCCGCACCGCTGGAGGTCAGCCCCGGTGAGCATGCCCTTCTACGTGGCACCCGAGCAGGTGATGAAGGACCGGGCCGACTACGCCCGCAAGGGCATCGCCCGGGGACGGTCGCTGGTAGGCATCGTCTACGACCAGGGCATCCTGATCGTCGCCGAGAACACCTCCCGCACCCTGCACAAGGTCAGCGAGATCTACGACCGCATCGCGTTCGCCGGCGTCGGCCGCTACAACGAGTTCGACCAGCTGCGGGTGGCCGGCGTCCGTCATGCCGACACCAAGGGGTACGCCTACAGCCGCGAGGACGTGGACGCCCGGTCGCTCGCCAACGTGTATGCCCAGTTCCTCGGTCAGGTCTTCACCCACGAGATGAAGCCGCTCGAGGTGGAGATCCTCGTCGCCGAGGTGGGCAGCGACGCCGCCGACGACCGGCTCTACCACATCCTCTACGACGGGAGCGTGGTCGACGAGGAGCGCTTCACCGTGCTCGGCGGGGAGGCGGAGGCCATCTCCGAGCGCTTGGGGGCCAGCTGGCAGCCGGGGCTCTCCCGGGGCGACGCCCTCGGTCGGGCGGTGGCGGGGCTGGCCGGCTCCGAGCGCACCCTCGTTCCGGAGGAGCTCGAGGTGGCCGAGCTGTCACGGGCCAACGGCCGGCGGGCGTTCCGTCGTATCGAGGACGCCGAGCTGGCCGAGCTCCTGGGCGCCTCGTAGCCGCCCCCGGCCAGCCGCCTAGGAAAAGGCGTGGGCGGCGAGGCCGGCCCACACCAGGGCCAGCGCCAGAGCCAGGGTGAGCAGCGCCACCCACCGTTGCCTGGCCACCGCCGCCAACTCGAAGGGCGCCGCCCCCATGGCCGAGTCGACCTGGTCGGCCAGAGCCGCCTCGGTCTCGTCGGCCGACAGCAGCTGGCGGGCGGCGTCCTCGTCGTCCGAGGCCACCAGGACCTCGACCACCCCGCCCACCGGATAGGTCGAGCCCGGACCGCGCAGCTCGGTCAGGATGCCGTCGGCCCCCAGGCGGGCGGCCACCACCCGGGCATGGAACATGCTCGACGCGGTGGTCAGATGCACCATTCGCATCGGCTTCACCACCGGAACGGTACCGTTGCTGCAAATGGATCGGCGCATATTCGGCCTCGAGAACGAGTATGGCGTCACCTGCACGCTCCGGGGCCAGCGCCGGCTCAGCCCCGACGAGGTCGCCCGCTACCTGTTCCGAAGGGTGGTGAGCTGGGGCCGGTCCAGCAACGTCTTCCTCGAGAACGGCGCCCGGCTCTACCTCGACGTGGGCAGCCACCCCGAGTACGCCACGCCCGAATGTGACTCGATCGCCGACCTGGTGGCCCACGACAAGGCGGGGGAGAGGATCCTCGAGAACCTCCTGTTGTCGGCCGAGCAGCGCTTGCGCGAGGAGGGGATCCGGGGAGTCATCCACCTGTTCAAGAACAACACCGACTCGGCTGGGAACTCCTACGGGTGCCACGAGAACTACCTGACCAGCCGACGGGACGATTTCGGGCATTACGCCGAGGTCCTGATCCCGTTCTTCGTGAGCCGGCAGATCTACGCCGGGGCCGGCAAGGTCCTCCAGACCGCTCGAGGGGCGGTCTACTGCATCAGCCAGCGGGCCGAGCACATCTGGGAGGGCGTCTCCTCGGCCACCACCCGGAGTCGACCGATCATCAACACCCGAGACGAGCCCCACGCCGACGCCGAGAGGTTCCGCCGCCTGCACGTGATCGTCGGCGACTCCAACATGAGCGAGTACGCCACCTTCCTGAAGATCGGCGCCACCAGCATCTTGCTGCGCATGCTCGAGGACCCCGGTGTCGTGCTGCGCGACATGACCCTCGAGAACCCCATCCGGGCCATCCGCGAGATCAGCCACGATCCCACCTGCAAGCGCAAGGTCCGTCTGGCCAACGGCCGCGAGGCCAGCGCCCTCGACATCCAGTCGGAGTACCTGGGCCGGGCCATCCGCTACCGCGACCAGCGGGGCCTGTCACCCCTCGAGGAGCAGGCCCTCGACATGTGGGAACACTGCCTCAAGGGCATCGAGAAGGACCCGACCAGTCTCGAGCGCGAGTGCGACTGGGTCATCAAGCACCGCCTCATCGAGGCCTACCGCGAGCGCAACAGCCTGCCCCTGACCCATCCCCGGGTGGCACTGATGGACCTGCAGTACCACGACGTGAGCCGCGACCGCGGCCTGTTCTACCGGTTGCAGGACCGTGGCCTGGTGGATCGGATGTGCACGGACGAGGCCATCCAGACCGCCGTCGACTCGCCCCCCCAGACCACCCGGGCCCGCCTGCGGGGCGAGTTCATCAAGCGGGCCAAGGAGCGCCGGCGCGACTTCACCGTCGACTGGGTTCACCTCAAGCTCAACGACCAGGCCCAACGCACGGTGTTGTGCAAGGACCCCTTCAAAGCCCATGACGAGCGGGTCGAGAAGCTGATCGCCAGCCTCTAGCGGTCCCCCCCGGACGGCACCGGGCAACTAGCCTCCCCCGATCGTGTCCGAGCCCGACGACTACCGTCACGGTCCGGCTGCCGCGTTGCCCGACCCCGGGGCGCCGGCGCCGGCCGTGTCGCCCGCAGGCGAGGCCCCCCCGAGGTCGTGGTGGAGAGGCCCGGCCGAGTGGGTCTTGGTCATCGTCGCCGCCCTGGCCGCCGCCTTCCTGGTCAAGACCTTCGTCCTCCAGACGTTCTTCATCCCCTCGGCGTCGATGGAGCCGACGCTGATGATCGGTGACCGGGTGTTCGTCAACAAGCTGGCCTACAACTTCCACCCGGTGCACCGAGGCGACATCGTGGTCTTCACCCTGCCGCCCGGTGAGTCGGCCGGACCCAACATCGACGATCTGATCAAACGGGTGATCGGCCTGCCCGGCGACACCATCGAGGCCATCGGTGGCCGGGTCTACATAAACGGCAAGGTGCTCAACGAGCCCTACCTGCCCCGGGGAACGGTGACCACCCTGCTGCCCAAGCAAGTCGTGCCGAAAGGCCGCTACTTCCTGCTGGGGGACAACCGCACCGACTCCAAGGACAGCCGGTTCTTCGGCGCCATAGACGAGAAGCTCCTGGTAGGACGGGCCTTTGTGCGGGTGTGGCCCCTGTCGCGCCTCGGCTTGTTGTAGCTGAGCCCGGCCTCCGGGGCCGAGGTGGACGGTCTAGTCATGACAGGCCGGCCAGGCAAACACCCCGTCGGAGTCGGTCATTTCTCCTCGCTGACCCCTCAACCGCGGGCGTCCAACAGCCGATGCATTGGGTGCAGGCAGGTGAAGGAGGATTCCGTGGCTGCGACGATCCGGGCGAGCTGCCCAGACTGCGGGGATGTGGAGCTCACACCATCGCAGGTTCAGGTGATGATGTGCGCGACCACCACCCAGGCGTCGTACACGTTCCGGTGCCCGGTCTGCCGCCTCATGGTCGCCAAGCCCACCGAGAGCCGGGTCGTCGACGTCCTCGTCAGCTCCGGCGTCGCCCTGCGGGTCTGGCAGCTGCCGGCCGAGCTCGACGAGGTGCACCTGGGTCCCAGCCTGACCTGGGACGACCTGCTCGAGTTCCATTTCCTTCTCAGCCAGGAGGGCTGGTTGGAGCGGGCCACGGCGGACGTGCGCCCCGGCGAGTTCACCTAGAACCGCCTCCCCGCGGGCGTCGACCCGCACCCGGCCGTCGGTAGACTGAAGATTCGTGGGCGGCCTCATATCGCCGAAGTTTTTGATGCTCCTGGCGATCGCTCTCATCGTGCTGGGTCCGGAGAAGCTTCCCGGGGCGGCCCGCGCCGCCGGCCGGATGATCGCCGAGTTCCGCCGGGTCACCTCGGGTCTGCAGGACGAGGTCCGCCAGGCCTTCGAGGGCAGCGACCTGGCCAGCCCCATCCAGGAGCTGCGGGCCACGGCCGACTCGTGGCGGGGAGCCACCCTCGGGGCCGTCGGTGGCGCGGCGGCCACCACCCCTGGATCCACCTCCACCACCACCCTCGGCGGTCCGGCTCCGCCCAGCCGCCCCCTCATCCCCGACGGCGACCTGGGGATTCCGCCGCCGGGGGATCCCAGCCTGAACTGATCGCCGCCTCCTGACATGGCCACGCGCATCCGGATCCTGCGCCGGCGCCCGCCCGCCGACCCCGAGGGCATGATGTCCCTCGCCGAGCACCTGGCCGAGCTGCGCCGACGCCTCATCATCTCGATCCTGGCCGTGGCGGCCGGCGGGGTGATCGCCTTCGTCTTCTACGAGTCGATCCTCACCTTCTTCGAGCACCCCTACTGCCAGACCATCCGGCCCCACGCCTGCCGCCTGTACGTGACCGGCCCGCTCGACCCGCTGTCGATTCGTCTGAAGATCGCCGCCTACGGCGGGCTGGTCCTGGCCCTGCCGGTGGTGCTCTGGGAGCTGTGGCGGTTCATCACCCCCGGGCTCAACCCCAAGGAGAAGCGCTACTCGGTCCCGTTCGTGCTGTCGTCCCTCGTCTTCTTCGGCCTCGGGGGTCTGGTGGCGTGGCTCACCTTCCCCCACGCCCTTCGCTTCCTGTCCTCCATCGGCGGCCCGACGCTGTCGGCCATCTACTCGCCGGTCAACTACCTGCGGCTCATCGTCCTTCTGATGCTGGTGTTCGGGGTCGCCTTCGAGTTCCCCGTGGTCCTCGTGTTCCTCGAGGTGGCCGGCGTGGTGCACCCGTCGGTCCTGGTGCGGTGGCGCCGATGGGCCATCGTCATCATCTTCGCCTTCGCCGCCGTGGTGACTCCCAGCTCCGACCCGTTCTCTATGCTGGCCATGGCGATTCCGATGGTCCTGTTCTACGAGGCCGCCATTCTGGTCGGGAAGCTGCTCAAGCGGTGAGGCCCCCGCGACGGGGGGAGCGATGACTGGGTTCCGCGAGCAGTTCGTCTCCTCGCTCGCCTTCCGCCTGGATCCGTTCCAGGAACGGGCGGTGGAGGCCCTCGACGCCGGCCGGTCGGTCCTGGTCGCGGCACCGACCGGATCGGGCAAGACGGTGGTTGCTGAGTACGCGGTGGCCAAGGCGCTGGCCGAGGGGGGGAAGGCCTTCTACACCACGCCCCTCAAGGCGCTCAGCAACCAGAAGTACGGAGACCTCACCCGTCGTCACGGACCGGGCGAGGTCGGGCTGCTGACCGGCGACAACGCCATCAACGGGGACGCCCGGGTGGTGGTCATGACCACCGAGGTGCTCCGCAACATGATCTACGCCGGGTCGGGGGCTCTCGCCGGCCTGCGCTACGTCGTTCTCGACGAGGTGCACTACCTCCAGAACCCCTACCGGGGGGCGGTCTGGGAGGAGGTGATCATCCACCTCGACCCGTCCGTCCGCCTGGTCTGCCTGTCGGCGACGGTGTCGAACGCCGAGGAGTTCGCCTCGTGGATCGAGACGGTGCGGGGCTCCACCGCCGCCATCATCGAGGAGCGTCGGCCTGTCGACCTGGTGAACCACTACATGGTGGGGGACCGCTCGTCGGACGCCATCCACCTGCTGCCCACCTTCGTTGACGGGCGGCCCAACGCCGAGGCGGTCGCCCTCGACGGTCGCTCCCACCGCCAGCCGGCGCCCCGAGGCCGACGCCGGGGCCGGCTCTACACCCCCCGCCGGACCGAGGTGGTCGAGGAGCTCTCCGACGCCGACATCCTGCCGGCCATCTACTTCATCTTCAGCCGGGCCGCCTGCGACGACGCCGTGCGCCAGTGCCTCGAGGAAGGCGTGCGGCTCACCAGCCCCGAGGAGCGACAGCAGATCCGCGCCGTGGCCGAGGCCAAGGTCGCCGCCCTGTCCGACGACGACCTGCGGGTTCTCGACTACGGCCGTTGGCTCACCGGGCTGGAAGCCGGCCTGGCCGCCCACCACGCCGGCATGGTGCCCCCGTTCAAGGAGGCGGTGGAGGCCTGCTTCGCCGGTGCTCTGGTCAAGGTGGTCTTCGCCACCGAGACCCTCTCGCTGGGCATCAACATGCCGGCCCGCTCGGTGGTGATCGAGAAGCTGTCCAAGTTCACCGGTGAGCGCCACGAGTTCCTCACCCCAGGTGAATACACCCAGCTCACCGGGCGGGCCGGTCGCCGAGGCATCGACGACGAAGGCCATGCCGTCGTGCTGTGGTCGCCGTTCGTGCCCTTCGAGCAGGTGGCCAGCCTGGCCTCCACCCGGGCCTACGCCCTCACGTCGTCGTTCCGCCCCACCTACAACATGGCGGCCAACCTCGTCCGGCGCTACCGGCCCGACCACGCCCGCCACCTGCTGAACCTGTCCTTCGCCCAGTACCGGGCGGACGGGGACGTGGTCCGGCTGGAGTCCCAGCTCGAGCGGGCCCAGCGCTCCCTGGATGAGGCCCGGCGGGCCGCCACCTGCGAGCTCGGCGACGTCGACGAGTACCGCCGCCTCCTGGCCAGCGCCAGGCGGCGGGGCCGGCACGAAGGGGAGAGCACCCGCGAGGAGGTGAGCAGGTCGCTCGAGCGGGTGCGCCCCGGCGACGTGCTCCTGGTGCCGGGGGTCGCCTCGGGTGGGCGGCTGGCCGTGGTCTCCACCAGTCGGCGCCGCGGGGGAGAGGTCCGCATCGCCGGGGTCAACGTCGACACCCGGCGGGTGGTGCTGTCCGCCCGCGAGCTCGACGCCCCGCCCCGGACGGTGGGGCGGATCGCCCTGCCCCTGCCCTACGACCCGTCGAGCAACCGCTTCCTGCGCGAGGCCGCCGCCGCCCTCCGTCAGCTCGACCTCCCCGAGGTTCCCCCGCCCGACGGCCGGCGCCGGCCCCGGCGGGGCGAGGGGCCCCCGCCGATCGAGCACGAGGTGAGCTCGTGTCCGGACCTCGCCACCCATCTCCGGGCGGCCGAGCGGGCCGACCGGGTGAGGGCCGACGTCGAGCGGCTGGAACGGCGGATCCGGAGCCGCACCGAGTCGTTGGCCCGCCAGTTCGACCGGGTGCTGCGGATCCTCGAGGAGTGGGGCTACGTCGAGTCGTGGGGGCTCACCCCGGCGGGGGAGCAGCTGGCCCGCATCTATCACGAGGCCGACCTGCTGGTCGCCGAGTCCCTGCGCGAGGGACTGTTCGACGAGCTGGACGCCCCCGGAGTGGCGGCGGTGGCGTCGTTGTTCACCTTCGAGACCCGAGGTCCGGCGGGGTATCAGGGCCCGGCCGTGCCCCGCCCCGGCCTGCGCGACCGGTGTCAGCGGGTGGAGGCGCTGGCCCGCGAGCTGAACCGGGCCGAGGAGGAGGCCGGCCTGCCGGTGACCAGGCCGCCCGACCCCGGCTTCGCCGCCCTGGCCTTCGCCTGGGCGTCGGGGCGCCCCCTGCACGAAGTCGTCTCCGACGAGGGTATGTCCGGCGGCGACTTCGTCCGCAACGTGAAGCAGCTCATCGACCTGCTGCGCCAGATCTCCCAGACGGCCAGCCAGCGGGCCACGGCCCGGGCGGCCTCGGCGGCCGCCGAGGCCCTCTTTCGCGGGGTGGTGTCCGCCTCGTCGGTGGTGGAGGCCGCCACCGAGGAGTCGGCCGAGGACGGGCCGGTGTCGGCCTGACCGCGGCTGGTCGCCCACCCGGCCGGGGAGGGGAGCGTCGCCGGTAGCTTGGCCGGCGTGAAGTCCTGGATCCTCGACGAGTCCCCCGGGGACTACCGCTTCGGCACCATCGACCTCCCCGACCCCGACCCCGGCCAGGTCGCCGTGCGGGTGGTGGCCAGCGCCCTCAACCACATGGACCTGTGGGTGACCAGGGGGATGCCCCGACCGCACGTGCCCCACGTGCCGGGGGCGGACGCCGCCGGGGTGGTCGAGGCGGTAGGGGAGGCCGTCGAGGACGTTTCGGTCGGTGACGAGGTCGTCGTCAACCCGGCGGTGTCCTGCCGGAGCTGCCCGGTCTGCCTGTCGGGAGAATCGCCGCTGTGCGCCGACTTCGGCATTCTCGGGGAGCATCGCTGGGGCGCCCACGCCGAGTCGGTGGTGGTGCCGGCGGCCAACGTCCGGCCCCGCCCGCCGGGGCGCAGCTGGGAGGAGTGCGCCGCCTACCCGCTCGCCTACCTGACCGCCTGGCGCATGCTGCGCCGGGCCCGCCTGCGGGCCGGCGAGACCTTGCTGGTCGTGGGGGTCGGGGGCGGGGTCTCCTCGGCCGGCCTGGTGCTCGGCGCCGCCATGGGGGCACGGGTGGTGGCGACGTCTCGCGACGAGGCCAAGCGAGCCCGGGCGCTGGAGCTCGGCGCCGACGAGGCTCTCGACTCCAACCAGGATTTCGGGGTCCGGGCCGACGTCGTGTTCGAGAACGTCGGGGCGGCGACGTGGGACCGGTCGCTGCGGGCGCTCGCCCCCGGCGGCCGGTTGGTGACCTGCGGGGGCACCGCCGGCTCGAAAGTGGAGATCTCCCTGCCCCGCCTGTTCTTCAAGCAGCACGAGATCATCGGCTCGACCATGGGCTCCTACGCCGAGTTCGACCAGGTCACCGCGCTGGTGGCCCAGGGCCTGCCCGTAGTCGTGGACGAGGTGGTCGACGGCCTGGGGTCCTTCCCGGAAGCCCTCGAGCGGCTGCAGGCCGGCGCTCAGCTGGGCAAGATCGTCATCCGACACTGACGGGAGTCCGCATGCCGGGGGGCGGCCCGTCGTACTCTTCGACGGGCATGCATCCCTACGTCGCCGAGGAGTTCTCGCCCGGTGAGGCGGACATCCTCCGGCGGTACTTCACCAACCTGGACCAGCCCGTCTTCGCCCTGGTCAACCTGCCCGAGGTGGTGAAGGGGGCGTTGTTCGCCCGCTACTCGCGCTCGGCCAAGAGCCTCCGCCGGCTCTTCCTCGACGAGTTCGTCGGCGACCTCGACGTCACCGGCGACCAGAGCGTGGACGCCACCGTGGGCATGGCCCGGGCCGAGGACCTGTACTCCCGGGTCTTCTACGAGTACGGCGACGACTCGGTCGCCCAGCTCGGCGGGGTGCATCTGGCCTGTGAGCAGGCCTCCAACCTGCTCACCAAGGTGCTCGAGTGGGGCCGGCTCATGTCCTACCTCGAGCAGTCCACCCGCTACATCGCCTACGACGCCCGCCTCGACAACGGGCGGTACCGCTACTTCCGCGACCCGGCCGTGGGCGCCTCCCCCCTCGGGGCCCGTTACGTCGGCGACGTGGACCGGATGTTCGACACATACGCCGGCCTGCTGCCCCGGCTCCAGGCCCATTTCGCCGAGCTGTACCCCAAGCAGCCCGGCGACTCCGATTTCGTGCACCGCCAGTCGCTGAAGGCCAAGGCGCTGGACTCGGCCCGCGGCCTGCTCCCGGCGGCGGCGCTGTCGAACGTCGGCATCTACGGCACCGGCCAGGCCTACGAGCAACTCCTGCTGCGCATGAGGGCCCACCCCCTCCCCGAGGCCCGGCTGTACGCCGACCTGATGCTGGAAGAGCTGCGCAAGGTGATCCCCTCCTTCCTGCGCCGGGTCGACGTCCCCGAGAGGGGCGGGGCCTGGACCGACTACCTCCGGGCCAACCGAGAGGCCATGGAGGATCTGGCCCTGCGCATGCTGAAGGGCGAGGAGCCCGAGGACAGCCCGCTCGTCACCCTCGTCGACTTCGACCCCGAGGGCGAGGAGAAGGTGGTGGCGGCCATGCTGTACCCCTACACCTCGCTGCCCGAGGACCAGCTGGCGCGCCGGGTGGCGGCCATGTCAGCCGAGGACCGGTTGTCGGTGATCCGGACCTACGCCGGGGAGCGGTCGAACCGCCGGCATCGGCCGGGCCGGGCGCTCGAGCGCGCCTACTACCGCTTCGACGTGCTGTCCGACTACGGCGCCTTCCGAGACCTGCAGCGTCACCGCCTGCTGACGATCGAGTGGCAGTCGCTATCTCCGCAGCACGGCTACGCCGTGCCCGACAGCGTGGCCGCCATCGGTGCCGGCGAGGAGTACGCCGAGTCGATGGAGCGTTCGGCCGACCTGTATCACGACCTGCGCGAGCTGTTCCCCGACCAGGCCGCCTACGCCGTGGCCCTCGGCTACCGGGTCCGCTACGTCATGCAGATGAACGCCCGTGAGGCGATGCACCTTCTCGAGCTGCGGTCCGGTCCGCAGGGCCACCCGGAATACCGGGCCGTCGCCCAGCAGATGCACCGGCTCATCGCCGAGCAGGCCGGTCATCGGGCGCTGGCCGCCGCCATGAGCTTCGTCGATCACGGCGCGGTCGGCCTCGAGCGGCTGGACGCCGAGCGCCGGGCCGAAAGCCGCCGCCTCGGCAGTTGACGGGTTGCCCATAGCCGAGGGGCTCCGGCCGGGCAAGGTCACCAGCGCGAAAACTCCGTAAAAAATCGGGGCTTTCTCTATTGACGGCCGGCGACCAGACCCGCAAAATCGGCGGGTCCCGAGAAGCCCCGAGCCTCGGTCTCGGCCGTACACGGCCCGGCGTCTCTGGGAGGGGACCCGCCCGGCGGGAGGGGCCTTGAGGAGGGAACCGTCGGTCCAGGGAGCCAAGTAGAGAACGTCCCAATAACCCCTCAGGTCGGCCGAGACCAGTGCGGGCTACCGGATGGCACCAAAGGCTTCCTGGGCCGATTGTCCCCCCTCTGTTTCCCTCTTGACTCCGTTCTGAATCGCTCCGGGCGGCCTGTATGCTCCGCCGGCATTCGACCACCCCCCCAAGGACGGAACGATGGCGGACGACCTCGACGACGAGATCGACGAGGAGGAAGAGCCAGAGGACCTCGAGGAGCCCGAGGACCTCGATGACGAGGAGCTGGAGGACTTCGCCGACGACGATCTGATCGACGAGTCCGAGGACGACGAGCTCGCCGACGAGGACGAGGAGGACGAGGAAGAAGGCACGGTCCGCACCGCCGAGGCCGACGACGAAGAAGAGGAAGAGGACGAGGAGCTAGACGACGAGGACGTCGAGGCCAGCCTGGACGTGATCCTCAAGGAGCGTCTCGTCGTCGTCGAGGACGAGGACGAAGAGCCCGACGTCCCGGACACCGAAGAGCGGGGCGAGCCAGGCACCAAGGTTCAGCCCCGGCAGCCCGACGAGTTCGTCTGCCAGTCCTGCTTCCTGGTGAAGCACCCCAGTCAGCTGGCCGATCCGAAACGGATGCTGTGCCGCGACTGCGTCTGACGGCGGCGTAGCCCAGTGCCTTGGGGAACGATCGTCGTGGGCACCGACGGCTCCGAGCGGGCCGACCGGGCCGTGGCCCACGCCGCCCAACTGGCGGCGGCCGGCGCCGACCGGCTGGTGGTGGTGATCGCCTACTCCGACCACGACAGCTCCGAGCCCGGCGCCGACCGGGTGCCCGAGGACGTCAAATGGGCCACGACTCCTCGGGTCGCCGCCGAGGAGGTCGCCCGCCGCTCCTCCCAGCTGGCCCGCCAGCAGGGAGCATCAGATGTTCACGTGCGGGCCGAGGCCGGCGAGCCGACCACCGTCCTGCTGTCGGTCGCCGAGGACTGCGGCGCCGGCCTGGTCGTCGTCGGGTCCAAGGGCATGTCCTCGCCCAGCCGTTTCCTCCTGGGCAGCGTGCCCAACAACGTGTCGCACCATGCCGACCGCGACGTGCTGATCGTCCGCACCGACTGACCCGGGGTCGAGCGGCGGGCGGGCCGCCCGCTACGGTCAGGTAGGTGAGTGACGAGAAGACGCCCCTGGAGCAGGCCCTCGACCTGTTGGTCTACGCACCGTTCGGACTGTTCATCACGGTCACCGAGGAGATGCCGAAGCTGGTGGATAAGGGACGCCAGCGTCTCACCTCTCAGCTGACCATGGCCCGCATGATGGGGGAGATGGCCGCCCCGCAGCTCCAAGCCGAAGCGGAGAAGATGGTGAAGGGCCTGGTCGACCGGTTCGCCCCGCCGGTGGGGCCGCCCCGCCGGCAGGCCCCCCGTCCGTCGGCGGACGCCTCCCCGCCCCCGCCGTCCGGCTCTCCAGCGGGCGCCTCGAGCCGGCCGGCTCCAGCTCCCACCGACGCCGCCCCGTCTGCCGCTGGGACCGGTCCGGGAGCGGACCCGGTCCGGCTCTCGGCCGGCGCCGACGCTGCCCCGGCCCGGCCACCGGCGCCTCCTGCCGGCGCGGCGGCCGCCCACCTGTCGATCCCCGGCTACGACGCCCTGTCGGCCATGCAGGTCGTGCAGCGCCTGGCCGGGCTAGATCCCCAGGAACTCGAGGCGGTCCGCTCCTACGAAGCGGCCCACCGGGGACGCAAGACGATCCTCAGCAAGGCCGAGCAGTTGCTGGCGGAGAAGTGACCGGATGGAGCAGGTCAGGTCGGCCGGGGTCGAGGACCTGCCCCGCCTGGGCGCCCTGGCGGCCATGGCCGTCGCCGAGCTCGGCCGCCACCGGGGTGCCCCCCAGCTGATTGGCGCCTGGGCCGACGCCGACCTGACCGGCGCGCTCGGCGCCGCCCTGGACGACCCGACGGCGTCGGTGTGGGCCGGCTGCGTCGACGACGTCATTCTGGGGGTGGCCGTCGGACGCATCGGGGCGGTCGTCGGTGGGGGTCCAGAGCCCCGGCCCCAAGAGACCGGCGCCCCCATCGGGTCGGCACCCGTCGGGCGGGTCGAGCTGATCTATGTCGAACCCGAGGCCAGAGGAGTGGGCCTGGGAGAGGCGATGTTGGACGCCCTGGTCGGGTGGTTCTCCGAGCAGGGCTGCTCCGCCGTCGACGCCGTGGCTCTTCCCGGGGTTAGGGAGGCCAAGCAGTTCTTCGAGGAGGCCGGCCTGGTCGCCCGGCTCATCGTCATGCACCGGAAGCTCCCATGATCGGTCCCCCCGACGTCGGCGGCCCCCAGTTGTGCGTTGGGGTCGTGGTCGTCGACGACGACCGCCTGCTGCTGGTGAGGCGGGGGAGGGGCCCGGCGGCGGGGGAGTGGTCGGTGCCCGGTGGTCGCGTCGAACGGGGCGAGACGATGGCCGAAGCCGTCGTGCGCGAGCTGCGGGAGGAGACAGGGCTCGAAGCGGTGTGCGAGGAGCTGGTGGGTTGGGTCGAGCGCATCGACGATGACCACCACTTCGTCATCTTCGACTTCCGGGCCCAGGTGATGGACCCGACCGAACCGGTGGCCGGCGACGACGCCGCCGAAGCGGCCTGGGTCCCCCTCCACGAGGTCACCGAGCTACGGCTGGTGGAGGGACTAGCTGAGTTCCTCCACCAGCACGGCGTGCTCGAAGTGATCGCCTGACGGCGCTACCGCCCCTTCCACTCCGGCGGGCGCTTCTCGATGAACGCCTTCGGACCCTCGGAGAAGTCCTCGGTCTGGACGACGCGACCGAACGCCTCGCCGGTCATTCGCCACAGGGCGTCATCGTCTGATGTCAACGCGGCCAGGACGATCTTGCGGCTCTCGCGGACTGCGACGGGAGCGTTGGCGCAGATCCGCTCGGCCAGAGCGACGGCCGCCTCCACCGCCTTGCCGGGCTCGACCAGCTCGTTGACCAGCCCGAGGGAGTGAGCCCGCTCGGCAGGAATCGGATCACCGGTGAGGGCGAGCTCCATGGCGACGTTGGTGGGAAGGGCGCGGGGGAGACGGAACAGGCCGCCGGCGGCGGCCACCAGCGAGCGCTTGACCTCGGGCAGCCCGAAGGCCGCCGAGGTGGAGGCGACGATCATGTCGCACGACAAGGCGATCTCACATCCACCCGCCAGGGCCGGACCGTCAACGGCGGCGATGACCGGCTTGGTGCGCGAGCGCCGGGCGATGCCCGCGAACCCGCCCCGTTCCGTGTTGAGGGCAGCAGCCTGCCCGGAGGCGATCGCCTTCAGGTCGGCGCCGGCCGAGAACACCGGACCGGCGCCGGTGACGATGCCGACCCAGACGTCGTCTTCGGATTCGAGGCGGTCGAGGGCCGCCTCCATGCCGGAGGCGACCTCGCCGTTCACTGCGTTGCGGGCCTCCGGGCGGTTGATGGTTAGGACCGCGACGCGGCCACGCTGTTCGTATTCGACCATGGCCGGGACGTTACCGATCCTCGGCTGCCGCCGTCCCGGCCGGGCGGCCGGGGCTATTCGTGGTCCGCCGGTTCAGCCGCCAGCTCGACGGCCGGCTGCTCGGCGACGGGCTGCTCGGTTTGCTCGGGCTGCTGGGGGACCGGCTGCTCGGCGACCGGCTGCTGGGGGACCGGATGCTCGGCGACCGGCTCCTCGGTTTGCTCGGGCTGTTCCAGCGGCGGCTGCTCGGGGACCGGCGCCTCGACAACCGGCTGCTCGGCGACCGGCTCCGCCGTCTCGACCGCGGGGGCAACGGCCACCTCAGCGGCAGGTTCAACGACCGGCATGACGGGCACCTGGCCGGAGGTGGGCTCCACCTGGGTCGACGTCTCCCGCGTCGCTGCTGGTTCAGGGACGGGCGCCTCGGTCCCATCGGCCGCGGCTGGGGGACCGGGTCGCCTGCTCGACTCCTCCGGGCGTCGGGGCGCCGGTCGGGGCGGGCGAGGGGGGCGAGGGGGACGGCCGGGATGCCGAGCCGGACCGTGGGCGGGTCCGGGCGGCGGGGGCATCGGCAGTCCGAGCAGGGTGGCGACCGCGGGCACCCGACCAGACGCCAGGCGGGCGGTGTTCAGGAAGTCCTCGTTCGGGCTGTCGGGCAGGCCAGCCGGCTTCACGTTGCGACGCACCGGCGACGCGGCCACGGCGTCGAGGAGAGTGAGCCACCGCTCGGAGGGGGTTTCGGACGACATGGCGGCCGCGGCCGACTCGGCCAGTCGCAAGGCGAGGTCGGCCGGGAACCGGATCGACGGGTCCGGCGGCCGGGCGGACATGCGCAGGGCCCGCACCACCCGGCCCTCATCCAGATTCGATCCGATCTCCTGGATCCAACTCTTGCCCTGCTCGTCCAAGCGGCGCTCGAGAGCCTGGCGCAAAGTGCTCGCCAGCATCCGGGTCTCATCGTCGCGGGCCGACGCGTCGGCGCTGGCAACCACGGACCGCAGATCGCGAAGCCCGATTTCGTCGACGATGGCGGCGGCCGCCTCGGCCCGGTCCCTCCAGGCGGCCGTCTTGAGCCGGGGCAGAAGGTCCTCGGCCATGGCGACGAGCTGGTCGGGGTTGATCGCAGGCCTTCCTTCGGCCTTCGCCTTCTCGTTCTCGGTGGCGATGGCCTGGCGGACCGCCGGCAATCCGCCTCGCAGCAGTTGCTCGGCGATCGGCCTCTGTTCCGGCGACAGCGCTTCGAGCTCGCGGTTGCGATGGGTGTTGCCGGGGGTGAGGCGCTTCGGGGCTGGGCGGGTCGGCTCAGCCGGGGGGCGCGGAGGGCGAGCCCGCCGGTCGGTGGGTGTTCCCCCGGCGGCCGCCTCGTCCCCGGGCCGCGCCGGACGCCGCTCCGGGCGGCGAGTCGCCTGATCCGGGCGCCGGCCTGAACGAGCGGCGGCGTCATCGGTCCGACCCCGGGCTGGCCTCTCCCCCCGGGGCCGTTCCGGGCGGCGGCGCTCGTCGCCCGGGGCGCCCCGGTCTCCCCTGCGGGGCCGCTCGGTGCGGGGAACGAATGTGGTGGTCACCGCCGGCCGGGGCTCGCGGGGGGGACCGATGACCTCCAGCCGCTCCGCTTCGGCCTCCTTGGCCCGAGGCGGGAAGACGGTAGTGATGACGATGCCCTCGAGTTCGAACTCGGCCTCGGCTCGGACCACGTCGCCGACCTTGGCGCCCTCGTACAGGACGGAGCCGTCGAGCACGCCCTTGGGTTGACGGGCGCCGGCGGCCCGCCAGGTCCAGGAGCCGTCATCACGGGCGCTGGTCAGCTCGACGTCGATGCGGCGGGACATGTTCCGACCAAGCTACCGCTGTCCCGTCGCACGCTCCGAGTGGAGTTGCGGAGCCCCCGCGTTCGGGAGACGGGCATCTTTCGCAGGTTCCCTGCCGAGGGCAGCTATCGCCCATAATCCTCGTTATGTCAAGTCGATAGTTATGTCGTCCCAGGCACCGACACTCCACCACCGAGCAGGGGTGCCGCTGGTACCGTGAGCGAACGCCCCCCGTTGGGCGCACACTGCGACGAAGCCCCAGCCGGACCCGCCAGCGCAGCGGGTGAATGTGAGAGCCGAGCCGGCCGGCCATCGAAGCCCGAGGGGCGGGCGGACCTGGACAAGGAACCCCGGGGGGCGGTTCCTGTCGTCGGTCCCCCGGAGGCTGAAGTGTCGTCGCAGGTTCCCCCCGCAGCGTTCGACGTTGCCACGCACTACCGCCAGTTGGTCGGTGACTTTTACCGGGCACTCATAGCTGCGCTGTCAGAGCATGCGCAGCAAGGCGGTACGGCCGTAGGTGCCGCCCAGGTAGCTCGGCGGGTGGCCCGTGAGTTCGGATTGATCGAGGCCGACCGGTTACCGCTCCCCCGGTTGACGAAAGCTGAGCGTGATGCGCTCAGGTGGCAGCGGGACGGCCGGTGAGTCGGCGGAACCGGAACGCCCGGGCCCGGTGGCAGCCTCGGGAGCGGCCGGAGGCCGTCCAGAGCGGGAGCGTGGACGACCGCCGGCCGAAGCCGAAGCGGGCCCCCAGGCCTCCGGCATGCCGGTACTGCGGGTCACGGGGCCATCGTGCAGCGGCTTGCCCGTTCCGGTGCTGCCCGGTGTGTGGCGGGTGGGGTCATGTCGTTCGGTCGTGCCGGATGACGTGGCGGAGGACCCGGGAGGCGGCGGCGAAGCCGACGCCTACTCGACTTGATAGTGCAACGAAACTGTCTCGGGCTAGGTGGCGGGTCGTTGGATATCCTGAGTGTGGGGAGGCTTCGTTCACCTGGTCAGGGGCCCTATCGTGTCGCAACCCCTTGACGCCACCGCCTCTGACCTGGTATTTCTCCCCCGGTGCCGAAGAAGCGCCGTACCGGCGGCGGCAGAGCAACTCCGAAGGGCAGCGAATCCCCCGGCCGGCATCTGGCACGGGCCATCCGAGCAGCTCCGCCGGCGTCCGTGCGGGCCCGTCAGGCCGCTCCGGTCTCACGGGAGCCGAGCCCTGGTGCGGTGACGGCTGCGGCTCGTCATGCGGGTGTGCTGGATCGGGTGGAGCCTCCCCCGGCCCCTCGGGGGGTGTTGCCTCGGCATCGGTCTCTGCGGGAGGTCGAGCGGATCTCGGGCTATCTGGCTGCGGCGCAGGTGATGCTGCGTGAGGCCGTCGAGCGGGCGAGGGGTGACGGGGCGACCTGGGCCGAACTCGGGGACGCCCTGGGCACTACCCGCCAGGCAGCGCAACGCCGGTTCGGACCCGGTAGAGACGTTGAGGGCGCTGGTGCTGGCCCTGGCGTTGGTAGAGGGAGCCGTAGCTGATGCGGTCGCTCAGTGTCAGCGGGCCGGCGTCGATCGAACGACCGTGGCGGAGCTACTGGGTGTGCATCGGTCCACGCTCTATCGCCGGTTCCCGGTGGAGGGCTCGGCGTGACGGCCCCCTATCCCCTCACAAGCAAGCCCGGCAGCGCAACGGGACTGCGCCCGAACGGGCGCCGTGTCGGCCCCCTGGTCGAGAGCCGAAGGCCCGGGGGGAATGGGGGGCGGTTAGCCCCCCACCTGGCTTTGATCCGAGCGAGGGTGCGCTTTCACCGCGTCCCGCTCGTGGGTCGGACGGTGCAGGACACACCGCCCGGGCCCTGGCGGTGTCGGACCCTGGAGCCTACGCAACGGGTGGCCGGATCCGACACCGCACCTCACGTGTTACGTCACACGTTACGGACCCGTCACGTCACCTGTCACGGATCGGGTTGTGTTGAGGCGCTACTGGCGGGTGTCGGAGCGCCGGGTGTGTCCGCAGTGTGGGCTGCTCGCTGTTGCGGATCCTCGAGCTATGTACTGCTCCGCTGCGTGCCGGCAAGCTGCTTACCGTCGCAGGAAGCGACACGAGGCAACGTCCCGAGCATCCTCGTTATGTAAAGTGAATGTGGGTCAGCCGGTCAGGTCCTGCCGACCAGCGCCAGGACCGGCCTAGTGCTCGCCGCCCCGCTTCTGGCCAGGCCGATACAGCCCACGGCGGCCAGGACGCTCACGACCATCGCCCAGTACTCCCATTGGCCCATGTGGAAGTAACCGAGGACGGTGAGGCCGAGCGCCAGCAGACTGCACGGGGCGAGGCATGCCGGACCCCGGCGAGCCGCCAGGATCATGGCCACCACCAAGGCGGGGGTCATGTAATACGGGTTGAGGACCGACTCGAAGGCACACCGCCCCGCCAGGGCAAGGAAGGCTGCGGCGACCATCGCCAGCTGCGGGCGCCGGCTCTTCGCCACCCAGAAGCCGAGGGCCAGGGCGACGAGGAGGGCGATCATGCGGCCGGGACCGGCCGCCACGCTGGTAGCCGACAGCCGAGGAGCCAGAGCGACCCAGGGCGTCGGGTGGTCTGGCCCCGGGTAGTTGGGCTGGCGGAACAGGGCATCGAAGGCGGCCCGGCGATCGGCGGCCAAGACGACGATGGTCAGAAAGCCGGGGAGGAGCGCGGCCCTCAGGAGCAGGGGCAAGAGGCGGCCGGCGCCGGCCGCACCGAGTACGGCGGGCACAAGCAGCACGGTGAACGGCTGCACGGCCAGGGCTGCCCCCATCAGCCAGGCCGTGGCCGTCCAGCGTCTGGTGCTCGCCGCCCGCAGCCCGTACAGGGCCAATCCGAGGGCCAGGGGATCCTCGGGGTGCCCGGAGATCAGGACTCCCGGGAAGACGACGGCCGCGGCGCCCAGCCCCAACCACCAGCGTGCCCGTCGCGAGGCTCCGAGCGACTCCGCCAAGGCATCGGCCCCGAAGAGGGTCGCCCCCGCGGCCAGGAACGCGAAGGGGCCGAACAGCAGCCAGGCCGTCGGATGCTGGAGCGCGATCGGCCAGCTCTCGCTGAGGTTGAAGTGCCAGGCGACGAAGGCGAACGGGGCCATGAGAAGGGGGAAGCCGGGCAGGCTGACCAGGTGGGCTGACGAGCTGTAGACGCCGCCGAGGTCACCCCAGGCGATGAAGTGGGCCGCCTGAACGGTGGCCCAGAGATCACCCGGCGTCAGCCAGGCGGACACGTGGCGGTGGATGGGCAGGTAGAGCAACGACGTGGCCATGCCTACGAGGGTCATGACGACGGTCAGCCCGAGCGGCCACCTTCGCCTTCGGACCGCTCCGAACAATCTCGACCGAGCACGCTCGAACGCCGGGGCCCCCGCCGGGGGCGGCTCTTCGGGGCGCGTTGGTCGAAGCGGCGTGATGACGGCCACGATTACTGATCGGCCGACGGGTCGCCCGGCCTGAGCCCAGGCCCGCGGGGGCGGATTGGCCCCGGCCCTAAAATGGGCCGTCTCCCAGCTAGGAGGTCCCGTGGCCGAGCTCACCATCCCCACTCCCCCCTCGTTCGCCACCGTCGAGGAGGAGCGGCTCCACCGCAAGCAGAGGCTGGCCGCGGCGTTCCGCCTGTTCTCGCGCTTCGGGTTCGACGAGGGAGTAGCCGGCCACATCACCGCCCGCGATCCCGAGCATCCGCACCGCTTCTGGGTGAACCCGTTCGGCATGCATTTCGGCCACATCCGGGTCTCCGACCTCATCTGCGTCGACCAGGACGGCAACGTCGTCGAGGGTGACCGGCCGGTCAACACGGCGGCGTTCGCCATCCACTCCCAGGTCCACGCCGCCCGCCCCGATGTCGTGGCCGCTGCCCACGCCCATTCCGTCTATGGCAAGACCTGGTCGACGTTGGGTCGCACCCTGGATCCGATCACCCAGGATGTTTGCGCCTTCTACCAGGACCATGGGTTGTTCGACGACTACACCGGCGTCGTGCTCAGCACTGACGAGGGGAAGCGCATCGCCCACGCCCTTGGCGATTACAAGGCGGTGATCCTGCGCAACCACGGCCTGCTGAGCGTGGGCCAGTCCGTCGACGAGGCCGCCTGGTGGTTCATCACCATGGAGCGGTCCTGCCAGGCCCAGCTGATGGCGGAGGCAGCCGGCACGCCGGTCCTCATCGAGGCGGACAACGCCGCCCTCACCCAGACCCAGGTCGGATCCCACTTCGCCGGCTGGTTCAGCTTCCAGCCGCTCTACGACCGGATAGTGCGCGAGCAGCCCGACCTGCTCGACTGACTACTCCCGGCCGCCGAGAAACTTGACCGACCGGTCAAGTGAGGTCTAAGCACGCGCCATGAATTGGCCGCTGCGGTTCGGGATCTTCATGGCGCCCTTCCACCCCGTCGGGCAGAACCCCACCCTGGCTCTGGAACGAGACATGGAGCTGATCGTCCGCCTCGACGAGCTGGGATATGACGAGGCGTGGGTCGGCGAGCACCACTCGGCTGGCTACGAGATCATCGCCTCGCCCGAGGTGTTCATCGCCGCCGCCGCGCAACGGACCCGGCACATCAAGCTCGGAACCGGGGTGAGCTCGCTCCCCTACCACCACCCTCTGATACTGGCTGACCGCATGGTCCTCCTGGACCACCTCACCAGGGGCCGGGTCATGTTCGGCGTCGGTCCGGGGGCGCTGCCTTCCGACGCCTTCATGATGGGCATCGACCCGGTACGCCAACGGGAGATGATGGAAGAGTCGCTGGAGGCCATCCTCGCCCTCCTCGCCGGTGAGGAGCTGGTCAGCCGCAAGACCGACTGGTTCACCCTCCGCGACGCCCGACTGCAGCTGCGCCCGTACACGCACCCCCGGTTCGAGGTGGCGGTCGCCGCCCAGGTCTCCCCCGCTGGGCCCCGAGCCGCCGGCCGCTTCGGCCTCAGCCTCCTTTCGCTAGGCGCCACCACAGCCGGAGGTTTCGACGTTCTCGGGGCCCACTGGGACGTCATGGAGGAGCGGGCGGCGGAGTTCGGCACGACGGTCGACCGTCGCCGCTGGCGGCTGGTCGGGCCCATGCACATCGCCCCCACCGAGGAGCAAGCGAGGGTGGAGGTGGCCTACGGACTGCCGCAGTGGGTCGACTACTTCGCCCGGGTGGCCGCCCTGCCGTTGGCGCCCGCCACCGACGACCCCAACGAGCTGGTGGACGCGCTGAACGCGTCGGGCCTGTCGGTCATCGGCACCCCCGATATGGCCGCCGCTCAGATACAGCGGCTCATCGACCAGTCCGGGGGGTTCGGCACCTACCTGTTCATGGCCCACGAGTGGGCCGACCGCAAGGCGACGCTGGCGTCTTACGAGCTGTTCGCCCGCGAGGTGATGCCTCGCTTCCAGGGCTCCGCCGCCCAGACAGTGGCTTCGCGCGACTGGGCTGCGGCAAACCGGCCGGAGTTCATGAACGCCGCCACCACGGCGGTGATGAAGGCGGTCCAGGATCACCACGCCGAGCGGGCGGCGAAGTCGACCCCCTCGAGCTGATTCAGCCCAAGCTCAGCGACCGGCCCGGCCCACGACCGAACGGATCGTCCGCACGATGATGCGGAGGTCGAGGGTCAGATTCTGGTGGCGCAGGTAGAAGAACTCGTACTGGAGCTTCTCCAGCGCGTCGGCGGTGGATGAACCGTACGGGTACTTGACCTGGGCCCAGCCGGTCACCCCGGGCCGGACGAGGTGTCGCAGCTCGTAGAAGGGGATCTTCTCGGTGAGCTCGGCCACGTAGCGCTCCTGCTCGGGACGAGGCCCAACGGTCGACAGCTCGCCGCGCAGGACGTTGAGCGCCTGCGGTAGCTCGTCGAGGTGGCTGCGCCTCATCCAGCGGCCGAAGGGCGTGACCCGCGGATCGCCGTGGCAGGTCCAGTCCCCCTCCGGCGCTCCGGGCGACATGGTCCGGAACTTCAGGATCTCGAAGGTCTTCCCCGACCTCCCCACCCGGGTCTGGCGGAAGAACAGGGGACCGCGATTGCCCAGGAGGTTGCCGACCGCCACCAGGGGCGTCAGCAGCCCGAGGATCAGGACGGCGGGGACGGCGACGACGATGTCAGCGACCCGCTTCACCCGGGTGTAGCGGAGGCGGTGGACTTCTCCGATGTCGAACATCAGCGCCAGTCGCTCGAGCTCGGGCACCGGAAGCTTGCCCAGCCACTCGTCATAGAAGAGGGACAGCGTCCGCACCCGGACACCGGAGGCGTGCAGTCGTGCCGCCTGAGCGATGATCGAGTCGTCGCCTTGTGCCTCGCGACCGAGGACCACCACGCCGGCCCCGCTCGAGCGGGCCAGATCCTCGAGTGGGCGGCTCCCCTCCCCTGTTGGGCGGGCCTGGGACGGCGATAGGGCCCCGACGAGGACAGCGGTGGCCTCGGGCTCGATCGCCAGATCGTCGCGGAGGACGCTGACGTCCCCGTCCGGGGCGACCACCACGACGCGGTCGAGGTTCCGGCGCAGCTCCCCCGACCGCGTCGCCACCGCTGCGCAGACGACGTATCCGGGCACCAGGGCGATGGCTCCGGCAAAAACCACGAATCGGGGCATCAGCTGCGAGCCCAGCAGCAACTGCACGATCGAGATGCCGACGGCGGCGCTGGCGGTGGCTCCTACCGCCGCCGTAAAGGCGCTGGTCAGACCGGGTGTGGACTCCGGCAGGCCTGCGGCGTAGGCCGCCACGCCCAGCATGGCCACGTAGGCGAGCTCCCAGCTGAACCGGGTGGTTGAGGCGAAGCCGTAATGCCCGATGAAATGGGCGTGGACCCACCCGAGGAGGACGATGAGGCCTGCCGTCAGGAGGTACAGCGGGCCCCGGCCCGACCTCAAGGCAATGAGGCTGAGGGGGGCTGGCCGCTTCACGCCCCTCTTTATCGGCAAGGAGGGCCCCCCTTTGAGCGGCGGTGGCAGGTCTTGGGGCGAGCTCCCATATTGCCGTGCCCTCAGACCGCAGCATGAAATGCCAAGGGCCGGCCCCGGAGGGCCGGCCCTTGAGCTTGTTCCTAACGGACTGGACTAGGTCCAGGAGGACGTCCAGGTGGCGCCGGCGCCCGAGTAGTCGGACGGCTTACAACCCGCCGTGCTGCTCGCGGGGCTCCACTGGGTGTAGAAGGTTCCGGCCTTGTCAAACGGGGCGGTGGTACCGGCCTCCTTGACGGTCATGACCGCGTAGCACTTGCCTGACTTTGACTCGGCCGCCGCTGCCCAGACCTGCGGTGAGTCTGTCGTCACAGGTGCACCGAACGTCGACGGACCCGTCCCGCCGCCGGCCGCCACGGCGACGCTGATCTCGTTCGGTCCGAGCGAGACGTTGCCACCGCTGGTGCAGAGGTTGCTTGCCCCGACTCCGCAGAAGGTGAGCGCCGGCTCCACGGACGCGATGTCGCCATTGGCCCCGTCGATAGCCTTCACGTAGTTGTCCGTGTTGGCGTACGAGGTGTCCGCCGCGGTCAGGGCGTTGCGCAGGCTCGACTGAGCCGCCCGGTCCTGGGCACGGCTGCGGGCACCGAGGAAGGTCGGGATCGCGATGGCCAGAAGGATGGCAATGATGAGGATCACGACCATGAGCTCGATGAGGGTGAAGCCCTCATCCTCCCGGCGCTCGATGCGCCGGCGTAGTGAAGACAGCATGGGACCTCCCTGATAGTTGGACGCTGTCAGGCGTCGCATCGGCACAGAGAGTGGCGGTATTAGCTCCAATAGAAATCGGCTAGGGAGACGGAAGAAGGCCGGCCCAGATGGACCGGCCTTCTTCGACTACCGCTGCTGCGTTGCTAGAGCTAGGTCCAGGACGAGAGCCACTTAGCGGACGATCCCACCGAAGCCGGGCTGCATCCGCTGCCGGAGGCGGGCTGCCACTGGGTGTAGTAAGTCCCCGCTACGCCGCTAGGAAGGCTGGTCGACCCGGAGCCGGTCCCAGATGAGTCCGGCACCTTGACGGTAACGACCGCGAAGCACTGGTTGGACTTCGACTTGGCTGCCGCCGCCCAAATTTGCGGCGAGTCAGTCGAAGCGGGGTCCGTCTGGGCGAGTGTGGCCGACCCGTAGGTGCCGCCACCAGCCGCCAAAGCAATGCTGATCTCATTCGGGCCAGTAGAGCTCGACACCTTGCCGCTGGTGGGACCGCAATTGGCGGTCACGCCACAGAAAGTAAGGGCCGGCTCAACAGATGCCAGGTCGCCCGCCGTTCCGGCAGTGGCGTCAGTGGCCTTCAGGTAGCTGTTGACGTTGGCGTACGAGGTGTCCGCGGCGGTCAGGGCGTTGCGGAGGCTCGACTGAGCCGCCCGGTCCTGGGCACGGCTGCGGGCACCGAGGAAGGTCGGGATCGCGATGGCCAAGAGAATGGCAATGATGAGGATCACGACCATGAGCTCGATGAGGGTGAAGCCCTCATCCTCCCGGCGCTCGACGCGCCGACGTAGTGAAGACAGCATTTGGACCTCCTGATAGTTGGACGCTGTCGGGAAGTCTCGGCAGTTTGGAGAGAGATATGAGGATTATCAGGATTCGGGAAAAATAGACCTAGAGCTCCAACGTTCCGACGGCAAATGGCTGGAGGGGCCGGCCAGGTGGCCGGCCCCTCCGGGTCATTCCTTCAATCTGCGACGATTACGTCCAGGACGTGGTCCAGGTCGCCGTGCTGGGGACCGCCGATGCATCGCAGTTGTGCGCCGACGAAGCCCACTGTGTATAGAAGGTTCCAGCATTGTTCAGCGGAGCAGAGGCCGTGGAGCTGGCCAGCTTGATGGTGGTAAGGGCAAAGCACTCGCCAGACTTCGACTTGGCGACGGCCGTGAACTCCTGCGGAGTAGAGCTGGTGCTTCCGCCCGCCTGAGCAGTGGCCACACTGATCTCGTTCGGACCGCCCGAGTACTGCTTGGTGCCAGTGCAGTTCGTGTTGGCCGTGTCGCAGAAGGTCAGCGCGGGTTCAATCGAGGCAAGATCCCCGACAACCGATGTGCTAGACGTTCCGGCGTTGGCCCGGGAGTAGTCATTGGTGTTGGCGTACGAGGTGTCCGCACTGGTCAGGGCGTTGCGGAGGCTCGACTGAGCCGCCCGGTCCTGGGCACGGCTTCGGGCACCGAGGAAGGTCGGGATCGCGATGGCCAAGAGAATGGCAATGATGAGGATCACGACCATGAGTTCGATGAGGGTGAAGCCCTCATCCTCCCGGCGCTCGATGCGCCGGCGTAGTGAAGACAGCATGGGAACCTCCTGAGTGTTTGGGACGCTGTCGGTGGTCATATCGCCACTAAACGCAGTCGTATTAGCGGAAAGAGATGAAATCTCGTTCGTTCTTCCGATCGGCCGTCGGTGACCTGGTCGCGGAGGCGCCGGCGCGATCCCGCCTGGCTTCAGGTGCCAGTTCGTGGCTACCACCTGCTGTCATACGAGGACGCCGACCTCCAGACGCACGTCCTGGCGCTTGTGCTGGTCGATCCCTCCCCCAACCCGGTCGTCGAACGGCTGCTGCGCTCGACCTCACGGTCCAAGATCGTCTGTTACTGGTCGCTCCAGCTGGACCAGTTCGTCACCCAGGTGAGCGCCCGGCTGACGGCTGTCGTCGAGGGCGAGGAGGCGAGCGGCGCCTTCGAGCTCGAGTTCAAGCTGCCCCGCGACCGTGACCTGTTCCGGGTGGTCGCTGAGCAAGGGCGCATGGTCCTGGCGACGAGCGGTCCTGAGGAGATCGACGGGGAGCTACGGGCCCCGCTCCCCCACGTCAGCTTCTCGCTCTCCGGTCCGGCCACCGCCGACGCTCTCGAGTTCGCCACCAAGCTCCTGGACGGAGCCGGCCGGCAGGCGACTCATTGAGCCATTTCCGCGAGGTCCGAGAAGGGACGAAGGGGGCATCCGGACATGGCCAGGCGCCGGACGCGAAGATCGGCCGTCAATTGGCCGATATGAGCAATCGTGCGTCGGCGGCGGGTACTCACTAGCAGCGTTTGCCTCAGCTGCCTCGTCGCGGCCCTGCCGGCCGCGGCGGCGGCTGCTGACGCGCCGACGAGCCCGTCATCGACTACCCCGGCAGCCCGCGTTCCGGCCTCCCCCCCGCTGCCGCCGCCACCGGCCGGGGTTGTGTTCGCCCCGCCCCATCCGGCCAAGTGGGTGCCGCTGCTGAAGAAGGCGGAGCAGAGCGCGGCGGCCCGGCTGGCCGAGGCGCAGTCGCTTATGGCCGGGGCCCAGCAAGCTCTGGACTCCGCCCTCTCTGCCGAATCCACCGCCGTTGCCGAGGTGGACGCTCTGGGCGGCGAGCAGACTGTGCAGGCCTTGGAGCTGAGCCGGGCCCGCACCGGGCTGGCCGAGGTGGCCGCCGACTCCTACGAGGCCGGCGGGCCGTCGATGCCCGAGCTGGTCTACGTGCTCGACTCCCGCACTCCCTCTGACTTCGCCCGCCGGGAGGCGCTGGCGAACATCGCCGCCCAGGTCGTCGTGCAGCACGCAGTGGCACTCCGCAAGGCCCAGAGCCAGACCAAGGGTGCGGCCCTCCGGGCCGGCACAGATCTCGACGAGTCCGACCGCGCCCTCTGGGCGGCCCGGGACCAGCTCGTCCAGGCCCAAGCCGAGCTGGTCGCTGCCCAGACTGCCCACGACCAGGCCAAGGCCTCCTACGACCTCGCCGTGTCGGCCGCTCCTCAGACCGGGACCGATGTCCCCCAGATCGTTCTAGCCGCCTACCAGCACGCCGCCAACGTCCTGTCCACCGACCCGAAGACCAAGCGGTGCGGTCTCATCTGGCAGGACCTGGCGGCCATCGGTCGGATCGAGTCCGGCCACGCCCAGCACGCCGACACCCAGCTGGCGGCGAACGGCGACACCTACCCCCCGATCCTGGGGCCCGCTCTCGACGGCACCAACGGGTTTGCCGCCCTGCCGCAGCCGACGGGGGTGACCTATGACGGGCCGGGACCTTGGGAGCGGGCGGTCGGGCCCATGCAGTTCCTGCCGACGACGTGGGCGGTGGTCACCGCCGACGGCAACGGCGACGGGGTGGCCGATCCCAACAACATCTACGACTCCGCTCTGGGCGCCGGCATCTACCTGTGCAAGGCGGCGGGCACCGCCAGCCTGGCCACCACGTCGGAGCTCAGCCAGGCCTTCTTCAGCTACAACCACGACCCGCAGTACGTGTGGGAGGCGCTGAACAACGCCGTCTACTACGGCGCTCCCATCACCCTCCCCCCGGCCCCTCCGCCGCCGCCCGCCCCGCCGACGGGGCCACAGGGGACCACCGGGACCACCCTGCCACCGGCGTCGACCACCCCGCCTCCGCCACCGGCGGCGGACGGGACCGACCCCGGCGCCACGACCACCACGTCGGCGCCGCCGGGTGGCCCGACGTCGACCACCGACTCGACCACCTCCACCACCTCGACGTCGACCACCCTGCCGGGCACCACGACGACCACCACGACCCTTCCAGCCGGTTGACGCCGCCCTCCATACGGGTGAACGTCGGGGCCCACGCGAGACTGGCCCGCCGGGCCAGCGCGGTAGCTACTGGTTCTCTGCCTGGCCGGGTGTCCCAGGCCAGGCCGGCACGATCAGGATGTCGGGGTGATCTGGAGGACGGTGCTCTGGGGCCCGGCGAGGACGGCGAAGTGGACCGGGCCGAAGTCGGTGCTACCGCCGGTCAGATGCTGGCGCACCCACTGCGAGGCCTGCGACGGGCTGGCGCCCGAGTACTGGATGCCCGCCAGTGTCGTGAACAGGTTGATCGAGGAGCTGATCGTCGGCCGACCCTGGAAGGCGAGGGCCACCAGCTTGGCGGCCGCCCCCTCGGTGTTGATGGCGATGAACGCATCCTCGGCTGACCGTGAGCAATTCACCTGGGAAGGCTCGCCCACGGCGCAGGAGAACCCGAGCGACGCTGCCGTGCTCTCCACCGCCGAGACGGTGAGGACCGGCGCGACGACGGCTGGCGTTGTCGCCGGCGTGGCGGTGTGGGTGACGGGGGCCGAAACCTTCTTGGCCGGCGCGGGCGCTGGTTGCGCCGCCTTGACCAGGCTATTGGGATACACGTGCACCAGCCCCTGGCGCTGGGCGAGGTACAGGCCGCCGGCGACGATCACCATGGCCAGCACAACGAGCAGCGCCACCATGGAAGCCGTCGGGCCTCGCTTGGACGGGATCTCGTAGACCAGGCCGTCCTCGGTGACCGGACCGTCGTTCTCGATCACCCGCAGGGCGGACTCCGGGTAGGCCACCGACTCGGGCCCCCCCGTAACCGGCTGATCAGCCGACTCGTCGACTACCGGCTCCGCCTTGCTGCGGCGACGACGCCGAGCGGGCTTCTCCACGACGGGGGCGTCGGCCGAGTCTTCGAAGATGCTGTCACCCGGGGGGTACGACTCGAGCGACGACGGGATCGAGGGAGCCGTCTCAGGGAGGGCTTGGGGCACGTCAGCGACGGCTGCAGGGACGTCGGTCAGGGCGTCGAAGAACGCCTCGGCGGAGGCAGCCTCGGCGTGATCGGAGTCGAGCATCTCCACCTGGTCGCCGAACACGGGGTCAGCTGCCGGGGCCCGGCCCAGAAGGCGGGCGAAGAACCCACGGCGGGCGGCCTTGGCAGGCGCCGCTTCATCCTCCAGCTCAGCCCCTTCGGCGGACTCGTCGTCGACGGGCTCGGCTCCGGTCTGCTGGTCGTGGTCGAGGTCCCCGAAGGGCGCCTCAACCGTCTCGGGCAGGTCGAAGCCCTCCAACACGTCCTCGGCTACCTCCGGCGAGTCCAGGACCGCCACGGGGGCCGGTGGGGTGTATACGGCAACATCGAGGTCTCCGCGGTGGACCGCAGCCACCTTCTCGAGGCGGGTGCCCAGCCGGGTGGCGTCACGCTCCGGCACCAGGAACCGGTGTGAGCGGCGCACCGTCTCCATGTCGAACTCGCTCCATCCCTCATCGGAAGGCGAGGTCGCAAAGCGGACCATCACTTCCCAAGGAAGGGTGGCGGCGCGATCCCCGTTGGGCTTGAGAACCGAGGCACCCTCCCGGTCAAGCAGGAGTGTGAGCCCGGGCACGGGCACGGCTTCGTCGCCGCCTGCGAGCAGAGTGGTCCGCTCCAGGCGCAACTGGTTCCCTCGCCTACGCAACAAACCCATCGAACGCCTCCATCGGACTGCCGACTTGTGACTATGTCGGCTGTTAGGACCCAGGAGTAGAGCGAACGCGGGAAAACTCTTCGGAGAAAATGGCAGCAGTTGTCTGCTTCAGGCGACCATCAGCGCGTCGGCCAGCAGCAGGCGCCGATCGTCGTCCATCATCAGGTCGCCCTCGGCGACCATCCGCAGCAGCAGCCCGCCCGGATTGTCGGTGAAGCCCTGCTGGCGGAGGGACCGGACGAGCTCCCCCACCTTCAGCGGACGCCCCGACCGGGCCAGGAGGGACCGCACGGCCTCATGGGCGCTGGATCTCACGGTACCTGGCTTAGTCATCGGCGGATGGCTCCTTCCCCGCGTTGCTTGCAAGCGATGTCGTCACTGGACGGGCGGTTCTTGACTCCGAATTCGCGCGGAGAGCGTCAAGGAGGCCCGACTGGGGGTCGATGCACGGGTTGATGAAGGCGCGAGGCATCGGCTCACTGATCGGCATGGTCGTGCTGACGATCGGCATGGCTCTCGGGGCGAGGTCCTGCACGGGCGAGCCGGCGTCGTCTCCGGCCCAGCCCTCGAACCTCGCCCGCAACGGCGTGGCCGGCTTGTGCGCCAATCAGCAGGCCGTGGACGACAACGGTGGCGGCGGCGGTTCAGCCCAGCAGCTCTTAGCGGGGGTGGGCAGTTCGGCTGGGGTACCTGGGGGCTCGAACGCTCTGCGCCAGGCGCTGGGTGGGGCGCCCTCGTGCGCCACCACTACGTCGACGCCCGGACCCTGAGGCCGTTACGCCCGCCAGCGGCAGACTGACTGCGGATGGGCCCCTATCGGCAAATGATGGGTTGTGCACAGCTGACGGTCGTCGGCGCCCCCCGTTCCGTGCCTGCGGCCGCCACTCATGTGAGCGAGTCCGGCCGCGATTCCGAGGGCTGTGACGCCTGTTGCCATCAGCGTCCGACGGATGCTCATCGTGACCTCCTGCCAACTGTCAGGTAGTCAATCGGCAGGCAGCGGGCTCAGGATGAGGACCCGGGCTCAGGTCACAGAGCCGATGTAGTCACTTAGGCCCTGTTCGGACAGCCAGGCCTTCACGGCCTCGGCGTCGCCGAGCGGGGTAGCCGAGGGGTGGCTGAGGCTTTCTCCTTCGCGCTGCCACCTCACGGCCCACCAAGGCCCGGACCGGACGGGTCCCAGTTCGATGACCTCCGAGTCGTAGTCCACCCGAATAACCGCCCGCGGCAGGAACGGAGGCTCGGGGGCGCCGAGTGGCACGCCGGCCCGGTATCTGGGGCGGGCCCGCCGCCAGGGACCGAACCCGGCCGGCGAAGCCATAGTCCGGATCGCCTGGCTGACCATCGGGCCGAAGGCCGCCTCGACGGTGGGGGGAACCTCACCGTCTCGGACAGTGAACTTGGCGGCGACGGGTTGGCCGGCGGCCTCAACCCGAACCTCGACGGGCCCAACCCACCGGACCTGGACGTGCTGTGTCGGGCCGGCGTCGATGTCCACCTGCACCACCCCACGGCTGGGAACCGTCGTGCTGATGGCAGCTGACCGGTGTATCCAGGCTGGGTTCTCTGCACCCTCGCTCATCAGGTCCAGGAGCTTAGGAGGGCAAAGTGGCGTGCCCAGCCCGGCCCGCCATGAAGGCCCAGCCACACCGGCATGAGTGCCACTGCCCAGAAGGCCACGGCGCAGCCGAATCCAACCGCCGCCGCCGCCCGCCACTTCCCCGGCAGGGTCCTGATGGCGGCAGTGACGCCGAGGGCCATGAACGGCACGGCGGGCAGCAGGTAGAAGCAGTACTGCGGGCGCCACACCGCCATCCACGGAAGCCACGAAATGAGGAACCCGCCAAGGATTAGACGCGTCACCCAACCACGGCGGCGGGCGGCCCACAGCAGGACCGGCGCCGCCAGCAGGTATCCCCACCACAGGGCCGGGTTCCCAACCGAGACGATCTCGGCCCCGGCCTGACCAGGCCGACCGGCGCCCGCGGTCGACCAGTATCGGATGGGGTGGACCAGGATCGGCCACAACCAGGGCCGCGAGGTCTGGGGCTGGGTCGTCTTGTACTTCAACTGGTGCTTGAGCATGTCGAACTGCAGGGTGAACCACCCGGGGATCTGGGGGCCGTGCTCAGCCCAGAACCAGGCGTAGGACGCGACGTAGACCGCCACCGGCACGGCCAAGAACGCGAAGGCCCATCGGCTCAGGTCGGCCCGGCTCGACCGCCCCGACTGGCGGTCCCAGACCAATGTCAGGCCGGCCCCGAGAGCCAGGAGGAACACACCGTCCCACTTGCAGGCGACGGCCGCCCCGAAGGCAGCTCCGGCCCACAGCCGGCGACGCCCGCCGGCCAGGCTGGACACACGGCCGGGTGGTCGGTCCGGCGTCGGGTGGGTCCGCTCGCGGACCACCAGGTAGATGCCGGCCAGGGCGAAGGTGGCAAGGAACATGTCCAGCATGGCCACCCGGCTCTGGACGATCTCTAGCCCGTCCAGGGCCACCGCCAGACCGGCCAGCCCGGCGAGGCTCACCGACCCGAGTAGCTCCAGTCCAAGGAGGTAGGTCAGTCCGACCGCGGCGGTCCCGAACAGGACCGACGGCAATCTCCAACCCCAGGGTGACTCTGGAAGGGGGCCCTCGCCCAGCCCGATCAAGATCTTCCCGAGTGGGGGGTGCTGCCAGGTCCCTTCCCCGTTGATGATGTAGCGGGGGTGAGCCTCTGGCTGGCCGGTTGCCCCCCCGAGCAGGTTTGACCCGTCGAAGACGTAGTAGTGCTCGTCCCACACCAGGGTGCTCGGCTGCCCCAGCGACCACAGCCTAAGACCGGCGGCCAGCAGAACGAGCAGCAGCCCCACGACGAGGCGCGCTCGGCCTCGCCTGGGCGACGGCCGGTCCGCAGCGGGGAGGTCCGACTCCGCCAATTCGGACGAATCGGCCGCCGGAGGGGCGTCATGGACCAAGGTCGTGAGGGGGGCCACCGAACGATTATCGGCGGCCGCCCTCAAGGTGCTGAGCTAGTCGGTCGCCGCCTCGGGGGCGCTCGGGTGGGTGGTGGGCAGAGCGCCCAGGTCGTCCAGGCAGATCGTGTCTTCATCCAGGGCGTGGGAGCGGACGTCGAGGACGGGTGTTTGGGCGGTTTTGAGGGTGTCGAGGATTTGGTCGCCGATGAGTTCGTCGTGGTGGAGGAGGGCGTCTCGGAGGGCTTCGACGAGGTGGCGGTTGTCGGCGAGCATG